>Ga0209541_10005996_pt1 | contig 20950 bp, 25 predicted proteins | sample RifCSPlowO2_01_FD_184027 | JGI IMG/M metagenome (GOLD analysis project Ga0209541, IMG submission 184027) | Groundwater microbial communities from Rifle, Colorado - Rifle CSP2_plank lowO2_0.1 (SPAdes) (version 2) | ecosystem: Environmental > Aquatic > Deep subsurface > Groundwater | place... | reverse complement strand
TGGCCATAGTGTGAGCTCTAAAAATTGTAAAACAATACGAGCCGAAGTTATGGGAAGATTGCTAACCCATAACTTATTTGGTTACAATTTTAGAGACTCAGGACAGAGCCCTTGGAAAACTTCTGGATAAATTAGATAGCTGTGATTGGATACAAATTCCTAAAAGCGACTTTCCTCCTGCTTTTAAAACAGATATTGAGAAATATAAAATAGTTCTTTATCACGAAGTAATTACTGAAGCCCATAAATGGTATTGTCTTAAAATTTTCGGAAATAAGAATTTTGAATTGCGTTCAGATGCATTGCCTGATGATATTTCTTTTAAGATTTTTTCCCTTTATGAAAAAATTAGATTTAACACCAGACATAAATAAAGCTATTTTCTTTTTTAGTTAGTTTTTTATACTAAGTTTCTTTAAAAATATTCATGAAAAACAATAACATTAAAAAATTCTATGAAAACATAGCAGGAGATAAAAAAATTAATCCATAAATATAACACTACTTAAATTTTTAAAATGTTTATCACAGGAAATAATCTTACAGTTTAGTTCTTTTTGTTTTGTCAAAATCATTGCATCTATTAAACCAAATGTTTTTTGCAGTTTTCTTTGCTCAAATTTTTCTTTTGCAGCATCAATCCAATCATATTCTATAATTGATAATATATTAGAATTTGATTTTATTATTTTAATCAATTTTTCAAAATCTTGATTTTCTCTTAAGCACCAACCTTTTATTTCTGCTAAGCAACATTCAACTGTTAAAAATTTATTTTTCTCATCTAAGAACAATTTCTTTAGTATTTCTCCCTTTTTAGAACCAATAAAATATTCAATCCATGCATAACTATCTGCTATATAGATCAAATTTAAAACTCCCCATGCATTTCTAAATCTTCTTTAAAAGATTTTGATCCTTTACATATACCAAATCCATCTGCAATTTCTTTTTTTATTATTTCTATTTCTACTCTGTCCCCCTTACCTAACCCCAATTCTTTTAATTCTTCAATAGGTATTATAACTCCAATCGAATTACCCCATTCTTTAAGTTCTACTTCTACCATGTTTAAACATATAGTATAACTAATTTATATATCTTTTGATAATAGACAATAGGTCTATGTTTATTTTAATAAAAAACAAAAGAATTTCTAAAAATATTTATCTTTAAGATAGCTTTATTAATTTTAGGATTTTAAAAAGTTCTATGAAAGGAACAATTAAAGAACAAAGAAGCAATCATGATGCACATGATTTACTATTGGGAATATTATATTACTTTCCAGAAAATGCAAAATGGGACGAATTAAGTTTTCATGAAGCATTGTATAAAATATCCAAAAATTATAAAGTTTTAAAATTTTTAAAATTTAAAGAGTTATCAGGTAATTTATATTGTGAAGATTTAGGAAAAGTATTTGATTTATTAGAATTATCCGGAATATTAACTAGAAGAAATGAATTTACTGAATTAGATGTAAAATTAATACAAAGTTTTTTTGATGAAGAGATTAAACAAACATTTCCAGAAAATGAAATAAATTCTATAGAAGAAATAGCTGATGAATTAAAGAATTTGTTATTGCAAAATTAATATTTTTCTAACAGATTTATGTTGCTACTCCATAATTAAATAAATAAAAAGATTTATATACTTTCTACCAAACATTGTAATATGATAAATAAATTAAGTTTAGTTTCTTTAGTATCAATATTATTAATAAATTGTGATTCTAATATAGTAAAAATTGACGATCAATTATCCCAACAAAAAATTACAGCAGCCCCGATTCCAGAACCAAGTGCCTTATATGAAGATAGATATTGCGTACATGGAGATTTAGTAGGTTACATTGAAGAAGATGGAAGATTTTATTGCTGGTCAAAAACAGGAGAAATAAAAGGTAATTCTAGTGACCCTATAAATTTAGACAAAGAATTTTTAAAAAGACATCCCGGAGAGAGATTTGAATATTCACCAGTAGGAATAACCCATAGATATAGTTCTAAAATATTAGATAATTAACAAATAAAGAAGCAATAAAATTTTTAACATCTAATTGACTTTAATTTCTTCAATATCAAAATATCTTTTAACTATATTAAGAATTTTATTTAAATTTTCTTTATTTCTTCCAAAAATCTTTCCTTTTGAAAAACTATCTTTAACAGTAACAGTAACAATCTTATTTTCAAGTTTTATATCTTCAGCCTTTACAGGATATAATAAATTAGAAACAAAATAAGTAACATCTTCATTAAATCCGACAACTACAACCTCTTTCTTTAAAATAGATTCTGCTTTTTTAATATTAGAACCGCCTTTTCCTATTGCTTTGCTTATATTTGTTGTATCAATTATAAAAGTTAGTTTTCCATTTTCAATTATACAATCTTTAACCTTTGCTCCAGTTAATCTTTCAAAGGCATTAATGTAGTTTATTGATGCTAAATCTAATTTCATGAGTTTTACACCTTTTTAGTTGAAACTGACAACAGAAATATTAAAAGGTTTTTTGCATAAAGTTCCAATTTGTTTGTTTGTCTGTTCAAGTTCTATAAGATCAAATTTATTGGTTTTGGCAAGCAATCTTAATTTGTCTTTATGTATAAAATTAGAAGCAACATAAACAATAGAAATTCCAGAAGTTTTTATTTTCTTTACTGCAACATCATAACCAAATACAGGTTTTTTACTTTTAAGATCATCTTGAATGCTCATTTTTTGTCTCCTTTTGGTAATTTAACAATTACTCCAGGCAATCCAGTACCTAATGGCACAGGTTGGTTTAATATTACGTTTTCTACAACACTATTTAAATCATCCCTTTCGCCAATTAAACTTGCATTGATAATATGTTTTAAAGGAGTTTCAAAGCTTGCTCTTGCTAATACACTTTCCTTTTCACCCGTAATTCCTGTTCTTGTTATTCCTTTTATTTTTCCAGTTCTTGTCATTACATCAGCTAAAAACATAATGTGTCTTATATCAACATCAATACCTTGGTCTCTGAGAACTTTCACAGCTTCATTAATTATTGCAGCCCTTGCAGCTTCTACACCAAGAATATCCATGACTTCAAATACATCATTCGTAGTTATTCTTGATTTTTCAGCTTCTTCAATTAATAAAGCTTCTTTTAAATTACTTCCAGCACAATGGATAATATAATCACCTTCTTTATTTTTTATAGGTAATACATGTGTTACGCCTTTAAGACCTCTTATGTGAATTTCTTTTGCTTTCTCTTTTAATTTATAAACTTCAGATAAAACAGTTTCCTTGTCTTTAGGTTTTAAAATTATAGAATTTTCTCCTTCTTTAACATCCAGTCCCTTCATACCTTCTATGAGTTTGGTTAAAACTTCTTTAGGCTTAATATCCAAATCCCTCATTTTTTTTCTATCTAGAGTAATTTCAACATTCCCTTTTGCAACATTAATAACAATTTGTTCTGATATATCAACAAGTTTAGTTTCTCTAACACTCATTGCAATTTGTCTTACAGCTTCTATGGTTTTAGCATATTTGGGTTTTATTGGTATTTTCATTTCAGGAGTACTTGGTCTTTTTCTTGCATCAAAAATTTCTACAAGCCTGGGAAGTCCTACTGTGACCTGCATCTCTGCTACACCAGCAAAGTGAAATACATTTAATGTCATTTGAGTACTTGGTTCACCAAAGCTTTCAGCAGTTATAACCCCAATAGCTTCACCAGGAGAAATTTTAGCATTCTCATATGTCTGTTCTATTTTTTTTAATATCTCATTTTGGTCTTTAAGTCCAAGTTTTTCTCTCTTTAGTGCCTTGCTAACTCTTTCATTTAAATATTCAGGTAACATTTTACTTCCCCATTATCTCCTTTACAATTCTATTAACATTGATTTTTCCACCTTCAGTTTTGCTTACATCTAGTCCATCTTCACCATATGTAAATTGTACAATATTATCATTTGCATCTCTAACAGTTTCATCATAAGCAATTTTAAGATCCTGTAATGCACTAACTAATCGTCTATATAAGTAACCAGATTTAGGTGTTCTTAATGCTAAGTCCATTAAACTATCTCTTCCTGTTATTGCATGCATGAAAAATTCATCAGGAGTCAATCCATCTTTATAACCATGTTTGACAAAACCTTTAGCTCTTGGAGTTACTTCTCCTTGACTGAATATTGTCAAAGTCCTTCCTCTATAACCATTCTCAATTCTTTTACCTCTTAAAGCCTGTTGTCCAACGCATGCTGACATCATGGATAAATTCATTAAGCTTCCTCTTGCTCCTGAAATTGCCATAATTATTGTTGCATTTTCTTTCAAGCCGCTTTCAGCTATAATTTCTCCAACTTTAGTTCTTGCTTTATTAAGTACTTCCATGCTTTTAGCTTCCAAAGTTTCTTCAGAGCTTAAACCAGGCATACTCTCTAATTCTTTTTTCTCATATTGCTCTATTAATTGGGCAACCCTTCTATCTGCATTATATATTGCTTCTTTGCATTTAGCTTTAATATCTTCTGGTAGATCTGTATCAGAAATTGATGTTGTAAATCCATGATGCAGTAAAACTACAATTCCTAATCTAAATAATTTACCAAGCATATCTAAAGTAGCATCATTACCATATCTGGCACATAAAGCTCTTATAAGATCCCCTTTCTCTTGACCTATTGTAGCCTTATCAATAGTACCTTCAACTAAATATCCTTTTTTAACAACTACAAGTTTTTTATCTTTTGAATTTCCTATAAAATCAAAATCTTCTGGAAGAATTGCACTAAAAATCTCTTTTCCATTAACATTTTTCTTAAATTTCTCAAATCTCTCAGGCTTATTTACACCAATACTATAAAGTAATTGTATCGCTTCTTCTCTTGAAAATTCTAAATCTTTAGTTAAAAGATAATTTCCTGTAATTGAGTCATCACTACATCCAATAACATTTAATCCATTTTTAGGAGTTATTATTTGTGTCTGGACTTCCATCAATACTTCAGCTTCTGCTCTTGCTTCTTCTGTTTGTGGAATATGCAGATTCATTTCATCACCATCAAAGTCTGCATTATAAGGAAAACAAGTAGCCGGGTTTAATCTAAAACTTTTACCTTGTAATACTCTAACCCTATGAGCCATAATACTCATTCTGTGCAAGCTTGGCTGTCTGTTAAATATAGCAATATCTCCATCCATTAAATGCCTTTCAACAACATACCCTGGTTGTAATTCTTCAAGTAATTGTTCTTGAGTTTCATCAGTTATTTTTTTCTTTTTTCCATCAGGCCTTAAAACATAATTACTTCCTGGATAAGTTTTAGGACCCCTTTGTACAAAATCTTTTAATCTTTTCAAATTCCATTCAGTTACTCTTTCTGGAACAGTCAATTCCATTGCAACAACCATAGGAACACCAACTTCATTAAGTTCTATTTTACTATCAGGACTAATTACAGTTCTGGCTGCATAATTTACTCTTTTACCAGCAAGATTATGCCTGAATCTTCCTTCTTTGCTTTTTATTCTTTCACTTAAAGTCCTTAATGCCTGTCCGCTCCTGTGTCTTGCAGGAGGAATTTGGCTAATCTCATTATTAAAGTAAGTTGTTATATGGTACTGCAATAAATCCCATAAATCTTCTACTATTATTTCAGGAGCACCAGCATTAATATTTTCAAACAATCTTTGGTTTATTCTAACAATATCTCCAAGTTTATGTGTTAAATCATCTTCACTTCTTTCACCAGTTTCTAAAGTAATGCTTGGTCTTATAGTTACAGGAGGAACAGGAAGTACATTTAATATCATCCATTCTGGTCTTGCAAAAGCAGGATTTAATCCTAATCTCCCCACATCTTCATCACTTATTTTTTCTAACCTTGCTCTTATTTCAATAGGGCTTAATCTTTTATCATCTTCTAAAAAGTTGGTTGGTTTTTCAACTTTAACAGCTAATTGTTTGGCGCCGCAATGAGGACACTTTTTTACATTTCTCAAACTATTTGCAACAGCTTTAGCTTTTTTACTGCTTGCTACAAAATCATCTTCAGGCTGCTGTTCTTCTTCTCCAACTTCTTCAGTTAATTCTATCTTTTTTTGTGTTAATAATTTACCGCAATCCTTACAAGTGCATCTTAAGAAATTCAGAATAATATCTGCATATTGGACATGGATGACAGGTCTTGCTAATTCCAAAAAACCAAAATGACCCATACATTCTCTTAAATTTCCGCCACAGGTCTTGCATCTTAATCCAGGATCAATAACCCCAAGACGAACGTCCATTAACCCACCATCAACAGGATACCCTTCTTTATCATATAATTCAGGTGTAACAATTTTTGCACATGCCTGCTTTCTTACTATATCAGGGCCCAGCATTCCAAAAACAAGAGCATTTATTTTTTTGTAAATATATTCTGTCATTAATATTTCCTCCCTAAGATTAATTTAGGATAAACACACAATGATTTTAATTCATCCAATAAAAGTTTAAAAGCATAAGAAACTTCAATAGAACTTATCTTAACATTTGCTCCGCACTTTGTACAATATTCTTTATTCTTAAAGCTGTCATAAACTCCAAACATGCCACAATTTTCACAGATTCTTACTATTGTCCTATCAGAATCAAATCTTTCTTTCAATAATAATGAAGTGCCATGAGCAACAAAACAATCTTTTTCCATCTCTCCAACTCTTAAACCACCTCCTTGAGCTCTTCCCTCTATAGGTTGTCTCGTTAATAATTGAATCTTTCCAGTAGCTCTTGCATGTAATTTATTTGCAACCATATGTTTCAATCTTAGATAATACATATTTCCAACATAAATTTTAGTTTTCAATTCTCTTCCATCAATACCACTATAAACTGTCTCAGTACCATTGTCTCTGAATCCAAGACTTTCAAGAACCTTTCTTATTTCTTTTTCTGGCATAGCATCAAAAGTTGTAGCATCAATTGATCTTCCAGATAAAGCACCTGCTTTTCCAGCAATAACTTCTATTAAATGTGAAATTGTCATTCTTGAAGGAATGCCATGTGGACTAAATATTAAATCAGGTACAATTCCAGAAGCAGTAAATGGCAGATCTTCTGCAGGAACCAATATACTAATTACACCTTTCTGACCATGTCTTGAAGCAAATTTGTCTCCAACTTCAGGAATTCTGCTTTGTCTTAATCTTAACTGGACAAGTCTATTGCCTTCTTCATTTTCTGTTAATATAACAGCATCAATTACTCCTGAATCTCCATGCGTCAAAGCAACTGAACTTTCTCTTTTTACATTAGTAGCAATATTAAATTCTTCAAATTCTCCTAAAAATCTTGGAGGACTTACTTTTCCAATTAATACATCATCTTGTCCAACTTTTGTATTAGTTGAAACAATTCCATCTTCTTCTAACAATCTATAATCCTTTTCTGATCTATATCCTTTTACTTCTTTATCTGGAATGCAAACTTCATCAACTAAACCACCTTGATATCTTAATTCTTCTGCATTAAAAGGCTTGAAATAAATTGATCTTGCTAATCCTCTTTGTACACTTGATTTATTCAAAACAATTGAATCTTCCATATTATAACCTTCATAACTCATTATTGCAATAGTAACATTTTGGCCAGCAGGATATTTATCCCAACCATAAATGTCATGCATAAAAGTCTTAGTTATTGGATTTTGTGCATATAATAATACATTTACATCAGTATCCATTCTCAATAAATAATTGGTTGCATATAATCCCAAAGACTGTTTTTGAATTTTACTACCTCTAATAAGTCTTGAACTGCCCCCATAATTAGCATAAGGAATTAATGATGTAGTTAACCCAAGTATCGATATTGGCGATATCTCTAAGTGTGTATGTTCTTTTGTAAGTTCTTCTTCCTCAAGTGCAATATAAGCATTTTCCTCTTCACTTGCATCTAAATATTCAATTATTCCTTCTTTGACAAGTTTTTCCCATTTAATTGTTCCTGATTTTAATTCATCAATATGTTTTTCTGTTAATTTAGATTTTCCATTTTCAGCAACTATTAAAGGCCTTCTTGCTCTTCCCTTTGTAGTATCAACATAAACAATATCATATTCTTGGTCATAAAAACAATTCATTTCTAAAGGCAATACCCCTTTTCTTCTTTCATCTCTCAATGTATTAACATAACTTTTCCCATTAGTCACACTTCCTACAAATCTTTCATTTAAATATACATCAGTCATTATACTATCCCCTTCATTCCATAATTTTCCAAAGCCTTTTTCATTTTTTCATCTTGAGTATCGCCTTTTGAAATATTACATAATATAGCTAAATTTTTTCTTAAACCAATAGGCGTTCCTTCTGGAGTTTCTATTGGGCATAATCTTCCCCAATGTGTTGGATGTAAAGATCTTGCTGCAAAATTTTCCTGAGTACTTGTCAATAAAGAAACAACTCTTTGTAAATGTGAAAAACTTGCAAGCATATTTGTTCTATCAATGTTCTGGCTTATTCCTTTTCTTCCACCAGTCCAGGTACCAGTAGCCAAAGAACTCTTTATGCTGCTACTAAGTAATTCATCCCTGATAATAATTTTTATACTTTGGAATTTTCCTCTTTTAACTAATCTCTGGAAATTGTACATAATATCCTGAACTAAACTTCTCAAATTTGTCCTCATAAGATCTTCCAATAAATCTCCACTTAATTTAAGTCTTTTATTCATATAATGGTCTTTATCAGGCAAAGGTTTACCTTCTTCAATTACTAATAATAATTTTCTTATCATTTTACATAAGTTGTAAGCCTTAACCAATCTTTCTTTAGGTGTAGTTCCTAAATGAGGGAATAAATATTTGTCTAATTGGTCCCTTCCTCTTTCAACTTTTATTTCTCTTGATTGTGCAACTCCAATTTTTTTAGATAAATATTCTAATGCATCTTCTTCATTTTTTAGTTCTGCTGCATCAAATAAATTAATGTAAATTGAATCATAAGTTTCATCACCGCAAATAAGTTTTACTATTTCTTGATCCTTGACTAATCCAAGGGCTTTTATTATTGGAATTACTGGAACCCTTTTAAATCTTGTAAATGTTAAATAAAATAATCCATCTTTCATATGTTCCAAAGTATGGGGAATTCTATAGCTTCCCATTTCAGAAAATAATTTTGCTGTATATTCACTTGGTCCAACATCTTTTCTTTCTATAAATAATTTATTAGAAGCCAAATCTTCAACAGTAACTAAAACTCTTTCATTACCATTAATAATAAAATAACCGCCAGGCTCATTAGGGTCTTCTCCCTTAGCTATTAAATCATCTCTTTTCAAACCATGCAGATTACAATATTTAGATTTTAACATTATGGGTAATTTTCCAATCATAGCAGTAAAGTTTTCTTTTTGCACATCATCAATATATGCACTAACTTCTAAATACATTGGAGCAGCATAAGTAAGGCTTCTTAATCTAGCTTCCGATGGATATATATCTCTCTTACTTCCATCAGCTTCAATTATACTTGGTTTTTCTACCCATATTTTTTTAAATTTAATTACAAAACTTTCAACTTCTTGAGGTATAATAGTAGGAATTATGTCTCCAATTTCATCTGTTAATTTTTGCAATTGCTTCTCAATAAAGTCATTAAAACTATTTACATTTGTTTCTACAAAAGGATAATCTTTAAAATATGCTTGTAATATTTCTCTATAATGCTTAACCATCCACCACCACCCTATAAAATTCTGTAGTTTTTGAAGTTGGACTCCATCTTACTATTTTTATAACTTCTCCAACTTTTGGATTTAAATCTTTTAATGCTGGATCTTTTATATCAATCATTGGCAATTGTTTAATTGTAATATTATATTTATTAAGTAAAATTGTTTTTTCTTCTTCAGTTAATTTAATATGCTCAGGTACTAAAAAATGTTCAGTTATATTGAATTGTGTTTCCATTTTTTGATTTTTTTGGTGGCTAGACGGGCCGGATGGGAAATTCAATCGCAATCCCAACAACTTAGCTAGGCGATTTTTGAACCCACGACCACCTGCTTTCGTCAGCTAGTTAAAAGGAACACCAATATTGTCGAATTTATAAATTTTCCGACGCATATTTCAGGTGCTCTACCAAGCTGAGCTACCGGCCCTTTTTAAGTTTATATAGTACTTACTAAGTCACAACTAAGCTAATAATAACATAGTCTCGTCTCAGAAAGTACCATACCCATTGTCAAATTCATCCCCTATATAAGATTTGCGATTTCTCCTGTTATATAAAGCTTTTGTGCACTTGATAGATTTTTACGATGTTATTTTCATGGTCTGGCTCTTCGATATATTTTTGTTAAAAAAATATTTTCTACATCATCAGCCGTTGTTTGAAGAGAATCTGTGCACTTTAGAAATAATCAGCATCTTTAAGTTTTAATTTTTGTGGTTTTAAATCTGATAAATTCTCAAATAAATTATTTTTATAACAATAAGAATTAGCATAAGTTCTTAAGTTTGCAATTTGGGCAGGATTCAGTAGCGACATAAGTTTTATTTTATCTTCTATTGTATCTTTATATTATTGAAATTCAGCCCTCATGATTTCAGATTCTTTTACTGTTGGTTCTATCACAATTATTGGCTCTTTATAAAATTTAAATATTCTCGCAAGCCTTTCATGGCCTTTAAAATCCGAATGTACAGTTCCCACCAATATAATATCAGCCATAGAAGAAAATAATAATGAAACTTTATAAATCTTTTGTTTTGTTACTACTAATAAATAATAATCTAAGAATATCTCTCTTCTAATTTTGTATCTCCTCGAAGATGATATCCTCTGACTTCCCAGAACCCAGGTTTATTTTCCTTCATAAATTCTATTTTATTTAAAAATTTAGAACCTTTCCAAGCATAAAGATGAGGAATTATAACTCTCAAAGACCACCCATGATCTTTAGGAATAGATTTGTTGTCTAACTCATAAGCCAGTATAACACCCTCTTGATTTAGATCTTCAAATGTATCATTTGTTGAATATCCATCTGCTCCATAAAACATTACAGCTTTTGCAGAAGACTTAACTTTAACATATTTCAAAAAATCTTTCCACAAAACACCAGACCATTTTACATCATATTTTGTCCAATGAGTTACACATGTAAAATCTTTTGTCAATTCTGTTTTAGGCATTTCCAAAATATCTTGAAAAGTAAAAGTTTTCTTTTCCTCAACTTCCCCGAAAACTTCTAGTTTCCAGGTTTTAGGATCAAAATCAGGTTTAATTCCTAAATCCAAAACAGGAAATTTATCAGTTAAATATTGTCCTAGCGGTAGTCTAATATCAATACTAGGCTTGCTACTTTTACCTTTCAATACTTTAGCTAATTTCTCTTTTGATTTAATAAAGGCAGTATTTAATTCTTCCACCGAGGAGTTAATAGATTCTTGTTTATATTATTTACCAAATATTTTTTCCTACAATATCCATGTACTTAATTTAGAAGACCTTATGAGAAGAGAATGGATCATCAAGAATAAAAATTCTTTATTTTTACATAATTTTTTTAAATAGGGATATATAAATATAATTAATAAAAAAATAAAGCCTGAAAGAAATTATATGCCCAATAATTAGAAAAAAGATTCAATTAATAAACATTTATTGAATAGGAAAGATAATTAATTTAATAATGATTGAAAAAGAACTATGCTTATATAATCAATGAAACATAAAATTTAGCATGGATATATTCGCACATGCCTTATGGACTTATGCAATTTTTCATAAACAGAAATATAAGTGGTGGGGAGCTTTTTTTGGTATTTTGCCAGATATATTATCTTTTGGTCCTTTTTTTGTTTATTATCACCTTATTTTAGGAAATAATTTTAAAAATCACCTAATAAATGACTCTGTTTTTGTAATGTACAATATTACACACAGTTTAGTTATATTTACAATATTTGTTATAACAGTTTATTATATTACAAGAAAAATACCTTGGTTAATGTTTGGTTGGGGAATGCATATCTTAATTGATATCCCGACACATACAAAAGATTTCTTTCCAACACCTTTTTTGTGGCCTTTATTTAGTTTAAAAATTAATGGAATAAGTTGGGGAGAACCCTGGTTTATGATTATAAATTATAGTTTATTAATAATTGTTTATTCATGGATAATTTATAAAAAATATAAAATTAAAAATTTTAAAGCTCTTCATATTTTGTAGGTCTGCCATCATTTCTATCATGCCAACTTAAGTCAGCTACACCACCAGCAGTACTACGACCAGGGCTTCTATCACTACCGCCCACTTCTATTAATTTAGGGTCAAGAAATCTTGGATCAAATTGATTTTCTGAAAGTGAAATTCTTCTTACAAATGTAAAAAATTCTTCATGCCTTATTCTTTCTGTAAGTTCTTCACCAAATTTAGCATTAAATTCATGTCTTAAAAAAGGTTCATTAGCAGAATCCCAACCCCTTGAGTAAATACTTTTTCCATCTCTTCTATATAATACAAACTTTGTGTTTACATAACCCAAAACTGTTTTCAATACTCTTGCATATTGAAAAGTCAATGGCTCTTCTTTAAAAGCCGCTAAAGACTCATACATTAAACCATCAAGATATTTATTTAAATTAGGAGTTTCTTTTCCATGTTCTTTTGGAAATAATCTATAATTAACAACTTCAATTCGGCCTCCAGGCATATTACCAATATCTACCACTCTAATATCTGCAGTAAATGGAATTATTCTCGCATCTTCACTGATATTTCCACCATTATCAAAATTCTGCGATGGCACAACACAAAGTTTGCCAGTAAATAATTCAGGTTCTTCTCTTAATACAATTGATCCCACCTTAATATTTATTCTTCTAGTCATATTATTAGAAAAAATTATATCTTTATAAATCTTACTATTGTAATTACTCATTAATAATGACTATTTAATCCAGTTAGTGAATTAAAATTATAATATCTATAATATTGGTTTTTCTCCACAAAAATACTTATAAACTGAAAATAGACTATAATTTTATGGAAAGTAAATCTATCTCATATAAAGACGAAAAAGGTGAAAAATATAAAATAAGCTGGAGCGAAGAATTACAATTAAAAAATTTGCATACAGCTAAAAAACAAGTTTATTGGTTAAAATTAAATTTCTTAATGAAACTAGGATTAACTTTAGTTATGTTTGGTTTATTAGTAGTTGTAGTCTACACATTATGGGTCTTAAGTAATGTAGATTTTTTTACAAGAGTAGCTTTTAGATAAAATCTACTAAGGTTTTTTTATTTACAGAAGGAAGTTTACTTATATCACTTTTAATTTGAAGGACTTGCTCACTCAATATTGGAACAATTTTATATTGTGACAAATCAAATAAGTCTATTAGTTCATACATTAAAGTTTTAGTTACAACTCCTATAGGATTTTCATTTTCATATAATGCATAATATTCTTTCATTTCAATTTAACAAAATTAGAAAAAGATTTAAAGATTTCGTTAAACTATTTTCACTTCAGGCCCACAATACCTACATCCAGAAGCAGCATTGTTAATATGGCTTGTTGTATGATCCTTTAATGTAAAACTTTCTATATTATTGGAAATTCTGGATCCTAAAGAATTTGGTGGAACTGAATTTATAGAATTATAATTTGAACTTGAATCATAAGCAGAAGAACCAAATGCACCAGATGTAGCATATTGTCCCAAAACAGAATTTATTCCTTGTGATCCAATAGGTACTATACCATATAAAGAACCATTTGAAGGTTGCTGTGATTGATTATAATTAAAACTATTTCCTTGAATAATTTTTGGAGAATAAGAAAAATTATTTTGTAATTGTTCATTTTTACTATAAAAATTCTGTTTAATTTCTACTCTTGGTTCTGTATTTTCTTGTACAGTTTTATTGTTTTCAATTTTTTCTAAATTTTGAGTTGAAACATTATATTCCTTTTGGGTTGCAGAATATTTTTCTTCTAATAATATTAATTCAGTTACTTTTTGAGTTTTCAAATCCTGCCAGTTCATTTTAAAAAAAACAGCATTTCCTAATTTTACAGAAATTAGATATCCTTGTTTTTCTAATAGTTTTAATGTTTCAAATGTCCATGAAGGGCTCAAGTTTGTTATTCTGGCTATCTGATTAATATTATACCCATCCTTAGCATTCATTAAAGCTTTAATTATTTGTTTTTGTTTTTCAGAGATCATTTTATATTACCGAATAATTATTCTGTAGGAACGAATATTTATAAAGCTTTTGTTTTTATTACTTATTGATAGTATTTAAATTAAATAAAAGGAGAAAAGAATATTACAATTAGAATTTGATTAGATTATTTTCTTAATTTCAATCCTTCATTAATTAATTTATCAAATTGCTGATGTTTAACATTATTGAGTTCAGAAAATATTCTCGGATGAAAAGCCATATTTCCAATTCCAGTTATTGCATTTGCATACACAAAAGACTGATAGAATCTCATTACATCCATTAATGAAATGCTTGTTATTATCTGTTTTACCTTTTCATAAAATTCTTTTTTTATTTTTATATATATAGGCTTTACAAAAAGAAGTTTACCAATTTCATTTATTTTTATTTTTTCTAGTCCTACATCTGTTTGACCTTTTTTTATTAAATCTACGTAGCCTAGCTGGTCATAATTGCCCCAGATAGTAAAGACTTCAATAAAATTTTGTAATCTATATATTAATAATATAATTGCAATATATTGGGCATACTTATGTATATGTCCTTCACTGCTTAATTTTTGTATTTCTTGCCACATTTCCTCATAATTTATTTCGTATTTGAATTTCTCAAATAAAACCTCAAATGTTTCTTTAGCAATTTTATGTTCTCTATTGCCAAAAATTATTACAATTGGCTCATTTTTATCAATATCTTTAAACAGGACTTCAGATATTTCAGTAATTGCTTCGGCTCTTAAAGTAAAAAATAAATTCATCAATAATACTGTTTCTGGGAATGGTTCTTCTTTTAAAAGATTATAAAGTTCATCATATTCTTTTTTACTTATTAATCTTTTCCAATCATAAGCATGAGTCAGCTCATGTAATATTGTAAGATAAAGCTGACTTCCTATAATTATTGGTTCTTTTCTTAAATAATTATTTAATGCTTCTCTAGTTAAGACAAGATTAATAAAAATAAAGGAATGGCTGGATTTTTCTGGATAAAATTCACCAGCTTCTCCTAAACCTGATTTTTCAGGAACTATATTAATTATTAAATTATAATAATTCTCCTTAAATAATCTAATATTATTTCTAATTACATTATTAACTGCACCCCAAATTAATTCTATAATTTGTTTTATTATATCTATATCTTTTAATTTTTTTAAGTTTATATGGTCTCTTCTTTCATATTCTAAAAACTCAACTTGTTGTTGTAAATAATCTCTAAGAGGTATTTCTACCTTATTATGAATAGATTCTACAAATCCAGAAGGCACTATTGTATCTAAATTAAAAAAAGGTTTTATTACTAAGTTTATTTTTTTGCCATTAATATTAATAATCCCTTTTTTATTGCCCAATTTAGGTATATCTATAAAGTTTTTAATATTTTTTTGTAATTCTGGATTATTTTTAATATTTATATCTATTATCAAAGAGTCAATTAGATTAATGGTTTTGTTTATTAAATTTAAAAACATATTTTTAATTTTATCATATTCCTCAAAAAATCTCTGTCTTTCTTTTGTATTTGCGCTAAGGTTTGATTTATAAATCCCAGGATAAAAATCCATAAACTCTTCATTTAGAACATTTATTCCTGATTTTATTCTTTTTAATCTATCAATTTTTATAGATTCATTATTTTCTATTGTCAAATATATTTCATTTATAGCTTCATACAAGTCCTTAGTCTGCTTTAAGATGTTATGGTATAAAACAAACAATTTTCTTATTTTATCTTGGTCTGCACCTGCATTTTCAAAATTCATTAGTAGTTGTATATAATTTCTTCTTTCTATTTCATTTCGAATTATAAAAATTATTTCTTGTAATTTAGTTATTTTATCAACAATAGGCATAAAAAATTTTTAGGAAGCCAGATATATAAACTATTTGGATTTAGAAAAAGTTATCTTAATATATGTCTGTTTCCTAAAATTTAATATGCAAAAAGAAGACCAATTACCAAGAAGAAATCTTATATGGCCTTTCAGAAAAGAAAAAAATAATGAAAAAATAATTGAAGAAAACAAAGAATCACAGCCAAGTAATATAACAAGAAGATCAATTTTAGCAGGAGCATTAGGAACAGTTTTATTTGTGCTTTCAAGAAAAGCATTCGCAAGAAATTTTTTAAAAATAAGTTATAAAGTTCATAAAAGCAGATTATTAAATAAAAAAGAATATTCACTTAAAATTCCAGTGCATAAAGGATTAAGTTATTATGGTTTAGCAGAATTATACACAGGAAATCAAACAAATGGTTTGTATATACAAAACTTTAATGATAATCTAAAATTATTTTATGGAAGAAACCAGTATATTTACATACCAGTTAGATTATTAAGGCCAATTTTAAGAAAAGTATTAGAAGAAAATAATTTTGCAAGATTTATTATAGATAATGAAGAGGAAGATAAAATAAATAACTTATGGGACATTGCAGTTGGGTTTATGAACAATAGCCTTAGCGTACAAGAAAAAATAGATATTTTATTAATGTTAAATGATGAAATTGATCCAAATACAAAAATAGTCTACGACGAACAATATATTATAGTACCAGATTCTTTAATAGAAAAAAGATTAATTGACGAAGAAATACCAAAACCAACCCCAGCACCAACAATAAAACCAATTCCAAAAATCCCGCCAACACTAAGAAAAAGACAAAATCCATATAGAGTTGATATTTCTGTAATAAAAAAAAGATTAAGACCAAGAGATTTATTTGGAGCTAGAAGGATAAGAAGTTTAGGTAGAGGAAGGTACTTAATTAGGAAACATACTGGATTAGATTTAGTGTCTCCAATAGGAACAAATTTATATGCAGTCTCTCCAGGCATAGTAACTGAAGTTTATTATTATAAAAAAGGACAGCACAGCTTATGGAGAAACGGAAAAACTTTAAGATATAAAACAGATTCAGGACTATTAATTACATACTTACATCTAAAAGAATATAATATAAAACCAGGACAAAGAATTAATCTTAACACATTATTAGGGAAAGTTGGAATAACAGGAAATGCAGATAAATCAAATCCCCATGTGCATATCCAGGTTAAAAAAGCAACAGTAATTGATCCCTATCCTTATGTTGTTGTTGATACTGAATGATTATTGTACTTCGTAAAAATTACCTTCCGTCCATTCAGCTAATCTTCTTAACTGTATTTTGAAATCAGAATTACTCATAACCGCAATAGTAGAAACAGCAATACCATTTCTTTTTGCTAGGTTAACAACTGAATATAAATCATACCTTGTAGATCCAGTATCTTCCCCATCGCTTAAAATTGTTAACTTTTTGCCGCTTCCCATACTTCCAATCAAAGATCCAGTAGAATCCCAAAATGGAGTTCCACAATCAGGTACAACTTTGTATGCAGAATCAATCTTTCTTAATCCAATACAGCTATTAAAAGCATATTTTTCTGAGTCTTTTGGAAATTTATAGCTTCTAACAGCATTCCACCTGCCATCACTTTCCATAGAATCAGATGCATCTAATAAATAAACATCAGCTTTAGAAACTTCTAATGCCCTTCCTATTAAATTTTCTCCAGCCAACACTGTAACTCTTCTATTTCTTTTATATGATTCTTTATTTCTTCCACTAGCAGCAGGTTTCATCTCGCCATGAGAAACAATATCAATTTTTCCTGTATAACCTAATTGTCTAAAAAATTCTTCAACACCATTTGCTCTGTTTAATCCCAATTTGTAATTGTCATCTATAGAACCTCTTTCATCACAAAAACCTTCTACAATAAAATTACTTGCTTCTCTGTGATTTCTAAAAAAATTTCTTAGATCATCTTTATCATTATCATAAAGTGCCCAACTATTTGTCAAAAAATAAGTTATTGTTTTATTGCCTTCAATTTTATTTTGTAAATGATTCTTCGGAGACCTGGCTATTTGTGTTTGTTTTGATTTTGCTTCAGCTAAGTTAGAGTCTAATAATAAGTCTAATCCGCCTAAACCTATTCCTGCTGCAAATAATCCTACCAATATTTCTTTTCTCATGAAATTATAAAGGCCATAAATATTTATAAATCTATCTTTTATTACTACATATAAGAAGTTACAATTATAAACTATTGTTCACAATAGTTAACTTTATAAATAATTTAAAATCATTATATCTATGAACCAATTAGAAATAAATAATCTAAATGTAGAAATAAAAGAAAAGAAATTACTAGATGGAATCTCATTAAAAATCAATTCAGGAGAGATACATGTTTTAATGGGTCCGAATGGTTCTGGAAAAACTTCGTTATCAAATGCAATAATGGGAAATCCAAAATATAAAATAACAAAAGGCACAATAAAATTCAATAATAAAGACATATTAAACCTAAAAGTGGATGAGAGAGCAAGATTAGGAATATTCTTAGGCTTTCAATATCCTTCAGAATTATCCGGAGTAACAATAACCCAGTTTTTAAAACAGGCATACTCTAATTTAGATAAAGACATTTCATTTCTGGATTTTAATAATATATTAAAAGAAAAAATAAAGGAATTAAATATTGATTATTCATTTATTAAAAGAAATTTAAATGAAGGATTCTCAGGAGGAGAAAAGAAAAAAAATGAGATTCTGCAAATGAATATATTAAAGCCAAAAATAGCAATTCTAGACGAACCAGACTCTGGGACAGATGTTGATGCATTAAAATTAATTGCAAATGGAATAAATAAGACAGTTAATGAAAATAATACAGGAATTTTATTAATTACACATTACAATAGAATTTTAGAATATGTAAAACCTGATTTTGTACATATCATCCATAATGGAAAAATAATTTTATCAGGCGATTTAAGTTTAGCACATCAAATAGAAGAAGAAGGATATGAAAAGATTATAGGTGTAAAAAATGAATGAAACAAGTTTTTTGGACATTAATCAGAAGAAATATTCTTTCAAAGAAGATTTAGAATATTTAGAAGTATTCCCAAAAGGATTAAACAAAGAAATAGTAGAAGCAATATCTAAAATAAAAAATGAACCAGAATGGATGTTAAAAATAAGATTAAAAGCATATGGAGAATTTTTAAAAAAACCAATGCCAACATGGGGACCAGATTTAAGCAATATTGATTTTAATGATATTACTTATTATCTATCAGCAAACAAAAAAGTAGAAAATGATTGGGAAAAAGTCCCAGAAAAAATAAAAAACACATTTGAAAAATTAGGAATTCCAGAAGCAGAAAGAAAATTTTTAGCAGGTGCGGGTGCAATGATGGAATCTACAACAGCATATCATAAATTAAGAAAAGATCTAGAAAAAAAAGGAATAATATTTTGTGATACAGATACAGCAATTCACAAACATCCAGAATTAATAAAAAAATATTTTGGAACTGTAGTACCAATAGTAGATAATAAATTTGCTGCATTAAACACAGCAGTATGGTCTGGAGGAAGTTTTGTTTATGTTCCTAAAAATGTTAAAGTCGATTTACCATTACAAGCATATTTCAGAATCAATGCAGAAAAAACAGGTCAATTTGAAAGAACATTAATAATTGTTGAAGAAGGAGCAGAAGTAAATTATATTGAAGGATGTTCAGCAGCTTCATATTCAAGTAATTCATTGCATACAGCAGTAGTTGAAGTTGTTGCATTAAAAGACTCAAGAGTTAGATATACAACATTGCAAAATTGGTCTGATAACATTTATAATTTAGTAACAAAAAGAGCGCATGCATATGAAAATGCTTATGTTGAATGGCTCGATGCTAATATAGGTTCAGCTATTACTCAAAAGTATCCATCAGTTTACTTAAAAGGAGAATATGCTAAAGCAAATATTTTATCAGTAGCATTTGCAAATAATAATCAAATTCAAGATACAGGAGCAAAAGCAATACACTTTGCACCAAACACAACATCAACAATAATTTCAAAATCAATAAGCAAAGGTTCTGGAAAAACTGTTTTTCGTGGTTTAGTTCAAGTACAAAAAGGAGCTAAAAATTGTAAGTCATTTATGAAATGCGACGCTCTTATGTTAGATAAAGAAGCAAAATCAGATACAATACCCTCATTAAAAATAAATGAAGAAGATGTCCAGGTAGGACATGAAGCAACTGTAGGAAAAGTAGGAGAAGACCAGTTATTTTATTTAATGTCGAGAGGTTTAACAGAACAAGAAGCTACAAACTTAATAGTAAATGGATTTTTCAAACAATTTACAAAAGAATTGCCATTAGAATATGCTTTAGAGTTTAACAAATTAATAGAATTAGAGATGAAAAATGAAATCAGTTAAAAAAGATTTTCCAATATTCAGTAGAAAAATAAATAATAAAAAATTAGTTTATCTAGATTCTTCTTCTACAACTCAAAAGCCTAAAACTGTAATTAACGCAATTAAAGATTTTTATGAAAATAACAATGCAAATATTAACAGAGGCGTACATACTTTAGGAAATGAAGCAACTGAATTATTTGAGAATACTAGAAAAAAAGTTGCTTCTTTTATAAATACAAATGAAAAAGAAATAGTTTTTGTTAAAAACACAACAGAAGCAATAAATTTAGTGGCTCATGCTTATGTTAAGCCAATTTTAAAAGACAATGATTTTATTTTATTAACAGAAATGGAACATCATTCTAATCTAATTCCTTGGCAGATTATAGCAAAAGAAAAAAATACAAAATTAAAATTTATTCCAGTAAATGAAAATGGTTTACTAGATCT
>Ga0209541_10005992_pt1 | contig 20958 bp, 20 predicted proteins | sample RifCSPlowO2_01_FD_184027 | JGI IMG/M metagenome (GOLD analysis project Ga0209541, IMG submission 184027) | Groundwater microbial communities from Rifle, Colorado - Rifle CSP2_plank lowO2_0.1 (SPAdes) (version 2) | ecosystem: Environmental > Aquatic > Deep subsurface > Groundwater | place... | reverse complement strand
ACGCTTCTTTTATCAATCGTCATGCACCAAGAGTTTTGGCATGAAGCAACGAGGATTGGTGCTGAGCTCGCAGTTTTTTACGGTGGGTTGTTATGATTCATGATGAGATATACTTAGGCAATGGAATCCTTCGGTTTAGGTAAATGATCCCATAAAAGATCAAAAAACATCTTTTGCGTGTCGTAGAAGTTTTTTTCTTCAATAAGAATACCAACCGGCTCTTTATATTCCAGGGAAAGCATGACAATTTTATCATCAAACATCCACATAGCTGTTTTGATTGGCCCATGAACAAGACGATAAGGCGCCTTTTTATCGAGAGGGGCAGCATCAAGAATCAATCGTGGCTTGATACCTTTCTCTATCCTCATTTGGACAAAATGAGGAAAATAATATTTGTACACTTTCATTAGATTTTTCTTTGAAGCAATGCCTGCAAAAGACTCTTTTGCTGTGAGAACCACTTCAATGAGCGACTTAACACCTTGATAACCTATATAGACCTGCACCTGCGGCTTTTTCACAATAGATTCGGCAAGCATCGAAAGCTCTGGCATGGCTTTCTTCAGTAGTGTTTCTTTTTCTTTCAGCAAACCAAGAAGCTCTCTAGGTTTGACGGTTTGATAATACCGTTTCCCGGAGATAAGCGCATAGGTAACAAAACCTTTCTTCTCGAGTCCAGAAAGGATATCATAAACAGAGGTTCTGTTTAATCTCGCTCGATTGGCAATCTCATGAACTAAAGCAGAACCTAATTGGAGGTTGGCAAGATAAACTACTATTTCTTTCTCGTTCAGGCCAATTCCGCGAAGCGCTTCTTCTTTCATAGCATCGGAAAAACGCCTAAAGTATTTAAACCTGTCGTTTATTTTCCACGACATAAAATAAAATAGGAACTTCGCTTAGTAGGAGCCTATGCGAAAACAACTGATTGGAAAACAACTGATTGGCAGAGGAATAATGAATTTAGGAATAGTTGGACTGGCAATACTCCTCCTACTTGCAACAGCCTGCACTGTGAGAGAACGAGATATTACCGCCTATGCTACCAAGAGCCCTCAGCAACTCGATGGCGAAGTCGTGATAGGGGCTATTCTTGATGTTACCGGCGCCTCTGCACGATACAGTGAGAATGTACAGAACGGGCTTGAATTGGCAAGGCAGGAAGTGAATCGAGTCGGTGGCATCAACGACAAAGAGCTCAAGATCCTTATTGAAGATGAGCGTTGCGACCAAAAAATAGGAATGAGTGCAGCACAAAAATTAATCACCCAAGATCATGTCTCAGTGATTATTGGACCAATCTGTTCCTCTACCTCTATGGCCATCGCTCCTATTGCAGAGCAGGCAAAAGTCATTATGATCACACCTGTTTCTTCAGTACCTGCACTCAAATATGCCGGCGATTATATTTTTAGAAACAGAGAATCCGGCGACATCCACAGCATCAAGGTTGCAGAATTTGCTTATCAGGAACTTGGAGCTCGCACAGCAGCGGTATTGTATATCAACTTAGACAACGGCCTTGCATATAAAGACATTTTTAAAAAACATTTTGAAGAACTTGGTGGCAGGATTGTTGCTGAAGAAACATACGAAAAAGGTGCACTTGATTTTAGAACACAGCTTCTCAAAATTAAAGCAAGCAAAGCTGATGTACTCTACCTGGCAGGACAGGCGCATGAAGAGGCAGTGAAACAAGTAAAAGAATTTGGAATGACTCAACAGGTACTCGGACCCATAACCATGGAAAGCCCTGAACTAATAAACATTGCAGGAGATGCTGCTGAGGGTATCATATATTCGTATCCTTCCTTTAGTCCCGATAGCAAAGAGCAGCATATCGCCGAATATGCCAAAAAGTACGAAGCGAGATATGGCAAAAAGAGCGAAGCCTTTGCTGCCAATGGGTATGATATTGTTATGATGATAAGTAACGCATTGCGAAGATGTGGGGAATCAACCGACTGCATCAAAGGCTATTTATATGCACTCAAGAATTATCCAGGTGTGAGTGGGACAACAACGTTTGATGAATATGGAGAAGTAAACAAGCCACTCATGATGAAGACCGTGAAAAATGGGAGGTATAGTACTTATGTTCCCAAATGGGAAGATAAAGATGGAGATAAAAGGTAAATCAAAGATCACACAAACTATTTATACCCTGCAACTGACCAGGAAGAGATGATCCTTGCACTTCCCTCAGAACAGCTCTTTCTCATCGGCTTGGCGTTCATTGCTCTCATCATTGGATCGTATACCGACTGGAAAACACGCGAAGTTCCTGATTGGCTCAGCATGGGGCTGATTGTGCTCGGCTTAGGAACGAGATTGATCTTCACGATTTCCACAGGGAGTGGCTGGTATCTTCTTGAAGGACTACTCGGATTTATCCTCTTTTTTGTGCTGGCTTGGGTGATGTTTTACTCCGGCCAGTGGGGCGGGGGAGACAGCAAACTGTTGATGGGCCTCGGTGCTGTATTTGGCCTCGATGTAGGACTACCAGGGGATCTCCAGCAAATGAGCATTGCCTTTGTGATGAATGTGCTTATTGTGGGAGCAGTGTATGGACTCTGTTGGGCAATTATTCTTGCCATCAAGAACAGAAAAGCGTTTGTACAGCAGTTGAAAGACATCAGCAAAGAACGGAAAATCCGCTTCTTACGAAAACTCGTGCAATATAGCTTCTTCATCTTTGTTTTTATTTTCATCGTAACAGCATCTTCGACGACATTTTTAGTTCCTCAACGAGAATGGAGACTGGCAGTGAGCGCACTTTTTGTTATGATGATACTTCTGTATTGGGTCTTGCTGTTGACTAAAGCTGTTGAAAAGATTGCCATGCTCAAACATATTGCACCCGAACGTTTGACACCAGGAGATTGGATTGCAGAAGATGTGATAGTCAAAGGAAAGCGCATCTGCGGACCCAAGGATCTGGGAATTGATGAACAGCAGATCAAAACCTTATTGAAACTGAAACAGAAAAAGCTGATTCATACAGTTCTTATTAAAGAAGGAATTCCCTTTGTTCCGAGTTTTCTGCTGGCATTTATCGTCACGCTTCTTGCTCAGAATTTGGTTGTGACGCTTTTGATTTAATGATGGCAGATCTTTTATGTTAAAGATATTTCTTATTCAAGAAGATCTTAAAGACGATCGGTGCAACGATCAGATAGGCAATAAGGATGCCGGCGACCGTTGTGAAGAAGGGAAGATACCCTGGCTTTAAGGTATCAATGGTGAACAGCGCAATAAGAAATCCTAATACAGGGATGGACCCTGTTCCTCCGCGGAATCGGTAATAGATCGAGAAAAGATGGCCGACTATGACATAGACGCCTGCAAGATAAACAATGGAAGCTGAAAAGCTGAACAGATAGGCAAGGAACACCGCACAAAAACCTTTTCCCGCATCAAGGATCAAACCAAAAAATCCTGCCTGCCAGCTGTAGGTTTTCCATAGATTGTAAACATCAGGACGATGATTTCCTCGGTCAAATAAGCTTGTTGCGCCCAGCCATTTGCTTAACCACTGGCAAAAGAGCATGGATCCAAGAAAGTAGGAAAGGACAAGATAGACCATGTGGGTGAAAAGGCTTGCCATGGAAAGAGAAGAGAGGTATGATATTAAAAAGTTTTCTGATCTCTGGGCTTCCAAATTGAGTTTTCAGTTCGGAAGTGCATAAAAACCTGTGAGCACGATAGTTGTCCGCATAGGGGTAGATTGGTGTGGACAAACTTTGGCGAGTTCAACTGTTGCACTATAACCCTTTTTTTCTTTTGCATACAAGGTCTGAGGATTTGTCAGATCGACAAGGGGTTTTCTACAGCCTCCAAAGGTTGCAACGAGTGCCTCATAGATTTCTTTTGGAGGGATACTCTGTTTAATAGCAGCCACAGTACCAATCAAGCGCCCCAATGGTGCATTGATAAAAGGGATGAGATGAACAGGAATCGTTTCAGGAACATGCACCTGAGCGCCTTCTCTTTTGATGGGTGCACCAAAATATTCAAGAAAGAGAGATTCATTGCGAAGATACGCACCACGGTTCGTAACAAACGTGAATGCAACAGCCTGGTGTCCGTTGATCCTTCTTTCATCAACAGCATAGTTCCTTCTAAATTTACGTACAAGAGCTTCCAAATCAGTGCGCATAAATGAGGAAAATAAGAAGGGATATTTAAGCCTTTATCCTAATCCTTTCGCCTGTCTGCGATACACCGCAAGCTTATCTTCAGGAGAATATTTAGGCGGGCGACAGCTCTCGGTCTTTGCACCGCAGGTGCATTGCACTTTCATCGTGTAGCCATGACAGCTGGGGCATTTCAGAAGATGTTTGACCATGGTAACGCCCCTGACCTTATGAAGAAGCCTTCGCTTCCTTGCGTATAAATGAAGCTTCTCCATTTTTGGATTTCATAAAGGTAAAAACAGCGCTGGTGATCTGCTCAAGAATGCCTTCTGCAGTTTTGTAATCTTCTGCCTTGATTGTAAGATGGTATTTCCCGCCGCCGAGGTAGCGCGTCTGCACGCCTTCTTTCTTGGTTAATCCCAAAGTATGGCGAATTACATCAATGCCTCTTGGATCGTATGTCGTAAGCGAAAGATCACCGGTTAACGTAACCTCCGGCAGTTTAATACGCAGGAGAATTGCTTCTTTGAGTTTTGTTAAAAGGAGCTTGTCGAGCTTGAGTGTCTCGAGCTGAAACTGACCGCTCACCACTTCTTCAAAACAGGAATACAAAAGATCATAATGCTCGAAAACGGGTGTGGTAATTTTTTTATAGAGTTCAGGAACAGGCACCTTCATTTCTTTTGCAAGCAGTTCGATAATTTTCTCAGCAAGCTGTTCGTGCTTGAGCTGGGTATTTTTTTCACGGCGCTGTTTGTCATTGACACGGCGCAGAGAAAGATCAATGTTTCCTCGGCTCACCTCAATACGGAGAACTTTGCAGATGATCTTTTTTCCCTCGGCAACGTATTCCCGAATGTTGCGGATACGGCCAGGTGCAATTTCAGAAATGTGGATGACGCCAGTTTTATTTTGATATTCATCAAGCGTTGCAAAAACAGCGTTGTAATAGACTTTCGTAACTGTACACAACACAATTTCGGATTCTTCAGGCAATCCTGACTTTGAGTATAACATGATGGAAAAATCCTCCTGCGTTTTAGTCGAGAATTTCTAAAATGCGTGCTTTGACTCTCGCTTTTCCGCCCGTGGGATCAGCAAGGCTTTTTGCACACACTAAGCATAAAACCGGAGAAGCCGCTTTTCCAAACATGATCTGTTCATTCTTGCATTTAGGACAGCGGATTTTAATGAATCTTGATGTTGTTTCACGACCAATTGCGACCATAGGAATACCTCGTTGCTTTGAAATGTGTTTAGATGAGTTCTAAACGTTTGGTTCTGATGCCTGCTTTCTGCACATGGCTTTTTTTGCAGTTCTTGCATTCAAAACGAAGATCAAGTTTCTTTGTTGCTTTTTTTCCGGTCATCTTAAATTTGGTTACTGCAGGTTTTGAGTAACGGCCAAGATTTCCGGTGCCTCGTGCACGGCCCCGCTTGCGTGCTCGGTGTTTTGAACCATAAGTAAGTGAAGATGCTGCTTTTTTCTTTGACTGAACAATCTTATGTTCATAATGTTTTTTACAAAAAGGACAATAGCGGTTGATAACTTTAGGTTTTTTCATGCAGTCACACGTTCGTCTTGTTCATTTTCCTCATGATGAGGTTCAGGATGATCTTGATCTTGTATTTCTCTTCGCTCAGCTTTTTGTTTTTCAATCAGGATGGATGCAACCACTGCAGGCAATGCTGCAGTATCACCTTCCTGATACGGACCATAAATTTCTAAACTCGGCCCCACAAACTTTTGTACAACGCTTAAAAAGCGAACCGAAACAAGCGAAGGAACCGTCGGTTTTACTTCAGGTATTGGTTCAGAGATTTTGAACGTCTCTAAAGCCACCGGAACACTTCTAGAGGGTTCAACGCCAGCACTCATATTTAAAGGTAACTTATTTGTAGCCGTGATACTATTCTCTACATTCCCCGTATTCCCTACACTGCCTGCATTCCCTGCATTCCCCCCAACAGTCCCTGCAAGAACACCTAACTGATCTCCTTTATGGGTCTCCAACAGGACGACCAGCGCATCAAAAAGACGCTTTTCATTTTCTAAAAGAAGACCAGTGTTGACAATGCTTTGCTGGGTTCTCGAACGCATGACTGCGAGCCCCACCAGTTTCTTTTCTCTTCTGCTGTACAGGTCGCGCACCATTTTTTTGAGATTTTGGATCTTTAACTGGATTTTTTCAATCTCGTCATCGGAGTTGGGCTCTTCATGCATCTGACGCAGTTCTGTATAGAGGGTATTGAGATAATCAAAAACTGAACCAAAGAAATCAGGCTCAAGCTGCTGGAGGTCTTCTCGATTCTTTTCTCTCCTTAAAATTTCAAAAAGAAGCTCATAGCTGATGTGCCATTCTTTTTCTTGTTTGCTTGGCGTTTCTGCCATGGTTATCTACCACCCTTGTTGCGAGGAGAAAACCTATAGGTTTAAATACTGTTAACCCCCGCAATAAAGAGGGTTTAACCCCTATTTAAAGTTATTGAGGCTGAAGAAGAGGATGCAAAGATGATACTCCCATCTCGTGCTCCCCACTCATGCATCACCGAATTCCTCACCAGGATTGTAAAATGACTGCGAAATTAACATTCCAAGATCTCACATTCTATGAGATGCCTGACCATGTCCGCATTGCGTTATTGAAGCATTTTTATATTGAGATTGAAAAAGAACTTCTGAAGGAGGGGATAGGAACGTATAACATTCCTGATCCGCACACGATTGAGTTTGAAGGCGTCATGCAAGAGCAGGCTGAACGGAAATTCTACCAGATACTTGGAAAACATATTGATGAACTGAAAAGTATCAAGGGAAGAAATACGGCAACGTATGTCCACAAAAACAGCGGGATTCCGCTGATGGGCTGTCTTTCTTTTGGGATTGCGGACAAGGGAACAACACTGCTTGAGATTAAACCGATCACCGGATGCAATATGGGCTGCATCTTTTGTTCGGTTGATGAAGGCATCGGAACACGCAAAACCCATGAATTTGTCGTCGAGAAAGACTATTTGGTGCAGGAAGTGAACAAACTTTTGGATTATAAAAAACACCAAGGGATGGTTATTTATATTAATTCTCACGGCGAACCGTTCTTGTATGCGGACATGGTGGGTCTTGTTGCCGATTTGAAAAAAAATAAATGGATTAGTGAGATCCACATCATTACGAATGGAACATACTTGACACCTGAACTATGCAGCCAGTTGGACAAAGCAGGGCTTACGCATTTGAATATTTCTGTCAGCGGATTTGATGCTGAGAAAGCAAAAGAAGTGATGGGTTCTACTGCTTACAATATTGAAAAAGTCAAGGAGATCATTACCTATTTGACGAAACATACGAAGATTGAAGTCATTATCACACCGGTGGTCATGTTTGGTATCAATGAGCGGGAAATGGGCAAGATTATTGTATGGGCCAAGCAGATTGGAGTAAAAAAAGTATGCATCCAGAATTTCTTGATGAATCGACGGGGAAGAAATCCTGCCAAGGAACTGGATTGGGAGAAATTTAAGGAATTCCTGCACCAGCTTGAACAAGAGCACAGCATGAAGCTATTGTTTGACTTAAAGCTTGAAAAAACAAAAGAATACCCGAAGCCATTTAAACGAGGAGAGGTAGTGCAAGCCGAGATTGGCACGCAAGGACGCTACAAGACAGAGTATATTGCGGTTGCACAACAACGCTGTATTACGCTTCCGAAAGTGGTTCAGAAAGGGGATAATCCATTGAAAAAAGGAGAGCGCATTTCAGTGATGATCACGAAATCGAATCATAATATTTTTGTTGGGGAGATTGTTCATAAACGCGGACGAAAATAAGACTAGTGAATGATTAAGAAAGTTCTTACTACTTTTACTAAGAATACCAACTTTGCTGCATCATCCTTGGCCACGCCTTGTGTGGTCTCGCCCCGCGCTCAGAGCGCGGGCCCTGTAATTACTAGTCCCGACGCGCATCGTGCGCGTCGGGGCTTAGACGCGCCACGACGTGGCGCGTAAATAGTGATGCAGAGGAGTAGTTGTTATTATGATTATTATTAAGTACAAATATTCTAGTAAAAATTCTATAGAACCCTCGCTGTAGTCGAGAAAAGCAAAGAAAAAGAAAAAAAGAAAGAAAAAAGATTTGTTTACCCTTAAGGTGTTGGAGCACTGACAGTGATGTCAGACAAGCTTGTTCCGGTAACAACTACTTCCTTACCTACAAGTTTGTCGGCATAGTCAGCATATTCTGCCAATACTTTGGTACCTCGTCGAGTGTCAGCTGCAGACCATCCTGCTACAAGCAAGCCAACGTTTCCGTTTGCATGTTCGTACAGTTTGATCACTGCTTTACCCTCTGAGAGGCCAGATTCAGCTCCACATAATGGAGTTGCGGAACCCATCCATGTAGCAGCAACGCTGTTGATACATGGTCCACCTACAGCAACAATGTTCTGTGAGGTTTCTTGTCCTGCAACTTCACTTGCAAGCTTAGCTGATCCAACGGTAATGGGGTTTACGACGACTGCACCACCTGCTGCTGGTCCAACACGCGTTGTAGCGGTTGATCCAATGGTGATGAATACGTCTGCTCCACGCTGAGCAAGCGGGTACTCGATGGTCAAGTCTTCTGCGTCATCAGTATCGTCTTCGTCTGTTTGTTCGAAGAATACACCGTACGTTGAAAGACCTTGTTCGAGATCCTCTTCGTCAAGCGACTCCATCTTTAAGACGGTTGTGTTGATTCTATCAACAGTCAAACCGCCTGTGTCGTTCACTTGATGAACGTTTGGTACGTCCACATCAACTTCGTTGTTGGTTTTTCCGAAGAAGTGAATAAAGAGCACTTCATTTAATCCGGAATCCAAGATACCGTTGCCATCAAACTCGGATGCGAGTGTGGTCAGGGTTGTCGAGAAGTTGACGTTCGCTGAGGAACCGTTGACTGCTTGGAACAATGTTTCTCCATTGTTGGGTCCAGAACTGATGTCCCGGAAGTGGTCTGCATAGTCCTGCAAGTTATTCAACATAGTTGCGGACTGTGCAGTTGCTCGTGCACCGAAACTAGAGTTGAACTGTTGTACACCACCATACATTCGGGTATGGAAGTTGTTTGTTGCAACGAAACTTGAAGTTGCGTTTTGGGTTAAACCACCAAGTCGTAGGATACCTCCTCCATTTACAACAACATCGACGATGTCAAATGCAACGTCTCCGTCGCTGTTCTGGTCAACTGCGAGTGGGTATTTCGCCAATCCGTTGGAACCTGAACTGTTCAGACCACCAGCAATGTACACGTTAAAGGTGTTACCTCCTACAACAAGCGTGTTAGCGAATCCTCGTAAACAAGGGTTTTGTGCCGCTGTAATACTTGGAATGGTTGTCGAGTAGACAATCTCCCGCTGGCCAGTTGCCTGGTCCTGGAAGGTGATTTCCCTATTCGTGACATCAGCTGCCTCGTAGCTCAAGATGTGAGTAAACGAGGTCTCATCTCCTGCTGATCGGCTGCTGGATCCTTCATTCGTCAAGACAAAGAAGTCATCTTCGTCAATCGGGAAGAAGTTACTACAGTCGTCGGTACCAGGAATAAGGGAGTTCGTTAAACTCGCTGCGTTCACCAGTGAGTGGTTTGCTCCGCTACTTGCTGCTGTATGTGAACCTGTTGTCAAGTTCAAATACAACCCAATGGTCGTGCTGTTGACGTGACCTTCTACAAAGATCAAGTCATCGTCTTCATCTCCATACTTGAAGAAGCCATACTCATCTTGACTGTTGTCAATAAAGGGTATGTCGTATTCCAAACCTTCACGGTTTGTGAATTGAAGATCGTAGCTGTCATCCCCATTAGCGTCGAAACGGATAATGGAAACACCCGTGTCCATGAGGCCTTCGTATCGAACGTCCCAATCGTCTGACAACATACCTTCAGGTTCATCGAGGTATTCTCGAATACCATGTCCCGGAGCAATGTAGATGTCTCCTCGTGGAGAATCAGCTTGCAATCGGTACTTGAGGGTCTGCAGTTCAAAGGTTTCGTTTCGTGTTGAAACTTTACCCGTCATTTGAACTTTAGCATCTTCAATGTCTTCTTCGTGGATTTCTACTCCACTGACATCAAAGGTATCGTCGGTAAAGTTACTATCCGACAACTTGACCTTGTTTGCACCAAGGAAGAACTCAACGATATCACCGCCAGTTTCTTCTTCAGCTTCGTTAGGCAAGATGTCTCGGATACCTACTTCAGTACCGTCGCGCAGAACATCGGTTTCACCGTCTTCAAGCTCATCGGTAATTTCACCGTTGACAGAGAACTTAGCACTCACGAGAGCATCGGAAACGATAATCAACGTTACTTCGTACTCTTTGCCGTCAATGGTGTAGGTTCTTGTTTCTCCTTCTTCAAGGGTGTCAAGAACGTCTCCGCCGAGCATTTCGAGAACCACTTTTTGGGACGTGATATCAATTTCACTGTCCACAACCGAGAAGACTTTTCCGAGGATGTTCAATTCCTCATCTTCAATGTCTTCCAGTTCTCGAGGACCTGAGGTTCCTTTTTTGAAGTCGATTTCGGATTCAGCTCCTTCTTCGAATTCGAGTTCGTATTCGAACAAGGTGTGGCCGTCAACAAACTTCAAGTAGTCTCCTACAATGTCGTCTTCGTCTTCTTCAAACACGACTGATCCTGAATGGATGTATCGTGTACTGCTGGTGTTGAGGGTGTCCTCAAATCGCAGGTATTGGTTGTAATCGGTGCTTCCTTCATCGGTAACGATGGTTCCGCCTTGAAGACCTGCAAGGTCAAATTCAGTCAAGGTTTCTTTTACTGCACCGAGTCGTTCTTGGATTTCCAAGAGATCATTAGGTTCTGATACAGAAACCGCGTCACCGCTTATAGAAAGGTAGCCTCCTTGGCCGCCAGGCTGTGTAGCTTGTGCAACGGGTTGACCCAATGCGTATTGAAGACTGGTTGCGATATCAATAGATCCCACAACGTCTTCTGCTGCAGCTTTGTCACCAACAACGATAACTCCGTTAAACTGTCCATTTTTGATGAACATGGACGGATAACCGCTGAGGTCAGCTGCCATTGCGCCTAAGAAAGTAGCTCCTACCATGGAGAGACCTGCTCCTAGTGCTGCAATTTTTTTAATTGCTTTCCTAACTTTCATCCAAACACCTCCAGTGTTTAGCTGATTCAATTTTGGCTATCTGATTTGGCTTTCTTATTCGGTTGTTTGCTTTGCTTGGCTATCTGCTTTACCTAAATGAGTATATTCTCAGACAACTTTACCTAAACTAAGAAGGACAATAGTTTCAAAGGGTTCTCCATGAACCTGTTTGAACACGGTTTCTTATGATCTAGGTAAAGCGTGAGTATCAATGCGGTGAGTGTTTTATAAAGTTTGTTGCGTTTTGTGAAACGCAAGGTCACATTGATTTTGTTTGATTTCGTTTTATTACTTCCGAGTACTCATCGTTAGCCATGGATGAGTTCCTCTGAATGGAGGAGAGGTGATACGTGCTCTCTTCTCACCCTTTCTCTGTCTGAGATCATATAAAAGCTTTGGGTGGGGTGATCATGCCTTGTTGATTGATTTGATAGACCAAAAGGTATGAGAAGAAAAAATAGAGGTCCTTTTTGATATTGAGGTGGTAATAAATGTTCATTAAAGCATTTTGTGGCTATTCATCTTGATTATAAGAATAATCATAATAACACTACCACGTCCTGCATCACGGTATTACCGTGCCACGCGTACACGCGAAGCGTGGAGTTCAGAACGCCGAAGGCGGCAAAAGCGTGGCTGAAAATGATGCAGCAAAGAGGGATTATTTTAATAAGTTTGAAAAAAGTGATTGATACGCTCGATAGGTTTATAATCAGGTCTCTTTCTCGGCAAGTTATGAGCCTTTGTGATCTTCTTTTAGTTCAAGAACGTATAGGAAAAGATGGTGTTCCTTTTGGGTGCTATAAACTTCGAACCATGGATCCTACTGTGAGTGTATCACCGGATGAACTTAATCAAAGAAGGGGAAAATGGGGAAAAATAGAAGATGACCCACGTGTAACACTTCTTGGAAAATTCTTACGACGCTATTGGATTGACGAAACACCTCAAATAGTAAACATTCTTCGGGGAGAAATGAGATTTATAGGTATCCGGCCGTTTATGAGAGAACACTTTGAACGACGACCACCAGACCTGCGAGAAGAAATAGTCAAGTACAAACCAGGATTGATAGGGGTAACGTATGCCGAAGATGGAAATAAAATATATGGTTGGGAGCGTGCAATGGAAGCCGAACGACGATATCTTGAACGTAAACAAGAACACCCCATACTCACTGATGTGGTTTATTTTGCACGCGTGATGTATAATATTGTTTTTTATGGTGCACGGGGGATATAAAAAAGAAGATGCGGACGGCAGGATTCGAACCTGCGTAGGCACTAAGCCAACAGGGTTCTTAGCTTCACCGCTTTGAACCTCACGACGGTTTAGACTCCTAAACCTGTCCCGTTTGACCGCTCCGGCACGTCCGCAATGTTAAATGTTCATTCTTTGCGGACGGGACGGTTGACAAATCGAAGATTTGGCTTCACCGGCACGTCCGCGTTATTATCTAATGTTCTAAGAAAACAAGAAGAGACTATAAAAAGGTTATTGCCAGCTGGCCATATTGAAAATCTCGCTTGCTCATGCGGACGGCAGGGCTCGAACCTGCGTAAGCACTAAGCTACTAGGCCCTGAACCTAGCCCGTTTGACCACTCCGGCACGTCCGCAATATTAGATGTTCATTCTTTGCGGACGTGACGGTTGACAAATCGAAGATTTGGCTTCACCGGCACGTCCGCAATGTTAAATGTTGATTCTTTGCGGACGGGCTGGTACACGAAACCGCAGTTTCGGGGATACCGGCACGTCCGCGTTATTAACGAGAAAGAAAACAAAGAGAAGATATAAAAATCTACCGCAGAAACTTAACGGAGCTGCCAGGTATAGTCCTGTATCTTGCCATCCTGTTGAGGACGTGCATAACAGGTTTTATCATGGCCATAGAAAGAAACAGCCTTCCAAAGAAGCAATTCCATCTCTCCTTTGTTGAGCGGTCGTTTGATTTTTCTCGTTTTGCCATCGACGGTAGTTTCTTCTTCAACAAGCGTACGTGATCTGAGTAAATTATAAATATTTTCAACAAAAAATCTGCTGACTAAAGGAACAGGAGTACTGATAAACCCTCGAGAACGTTCGAGTTTTGCAACTGCGAGATACGCAGCTACGGAGTGTGCACAAAACACGACTTCACCAGCAGTATACCGATAACCAAAGTTATATCGGTTTTCTTCGCAGTCATGTTTTTCCTCGCGCAGATCCGTCCAGATCGCGTAACGCTGATCACCGGCATTGGCAAGAGGAACTGATTCTAAACGAAAAGGGTATGCAAGGGGTCTCGAACGTGAAGGAACCTCGACGACATAAATCCCACCTTGACGTGCAGCTGCTTTTACATCGATACACGGGTCGACTTTAATATGGTGATGTGAATCAGGAGAAGCAAGTTCTGAAAAAACAAAGAGTTTGGTTCCTTCAAGAACATCAGTGAGATGCATTCTGCGTTTGGTTCGTGTTCGAATTCCGCGCCAAGTTAAAGCACCGTAAGTCTCTGCAGGATCAAGCGTTACGAATCGTTCGCGTCGCAATTTCAAAGGAGAAGTATGCTGGCTCACCGCTTCGTGAAGAGATCGAGGAGCACGAAGATAAACATCGGGTGCATATTTAAGATAGCGGCGCAACGGTTCAGAAGGTTTTTCCCACTCTTCCTTTGGTACAACATATGCATCGGGAAGAATAGGACCTTGAATCAGAACAGCACGATGTTCAGGATCTTGTGCACAGTGAGCAAGAGCTTCGAGAACAGAGACAGAAGTCGCAACATGGCCCTGCTCATCAGGCTCGCTCACGAGACCCATATCAGTGGTAATTACATTACGATTTCCGAATACTTTTTTAACACCGGTTGGACGATAAAAAAATTCGTGACGAGCATGCATTCCGCGTCGATCAACAGACTGAACAGTTACCATGGGAACGAGGAAAAAGAACGGCTTTATAAAACTTGAGGTTTGACAAAGGAGCATTTCTGAGATCAAAACCGGAGATCTTCCGGTGCCATTAGTAATCTTTCCGATTTTCAACCCCTGAAATCGTGATTCTTCCGGTTTGAACCAAAGATTTTCCGGTTTTTACTTGCAAAGGTTTATTAAAAGTAAAATCTAGGAATTAGATATATGGAAAAACTCATGGAAATATCAACAGGGACGATTGCTTTCAGCACCATTCTTGGTGTTGGTGGTGCACTAGGTAGTTTGATGTTAGAATTACATTTTTCCTTCCCTTTTATATTTTTTGTAGAAATGTTTTATATACTAGGCACACTTATATTTATTATGTGGTTAAGAAAAGTCTGTACAACAAAGGAGCTGTCTCATGAATGAAACAACAATAAAACGATTAAAAATGGAATTATTTTTTATGGGACCTTGGATCTTTGCAGGAGTTATGTCCTTCTTGTTAGTTCTTCTTATTGTTTACGGAAAGACAGGGAAGTTATGGTAGAAAAAATTACAACGTCTCAACTCTTTATCTTCTTCATCCACTCCTTCGCGCCCACATTGTGGGGATCTAAACGCAGGACATACGCAAAACACGCTTTCGCAGCAGGAATATTCCCCAGCTCAGCATGACACACGCCTAAACCGAAAAATCCAAGAATGTTCGTACGATCCAATGAAACAGCCTTGCTGTAGCACTTCATGGCACTTTCAAACTTCTTTGCATTCAAAAACACGAGACCCATATTCAGATACAGATCTTTATCATCCGGTGCAATCTCAAGACCTTTTTTGTAATACTTCACGACCTCATCAAACTGCCCCAGACGACCACACACATCAATCAAATAGGAAGGTGCAGTCGGATCGCGGGGATTTAATTCAAGCGTCTTCACAAACATTTCTTTTGCTTTCGCAAAATCGCCGTGCACAATGAAATGAACACCCAGCTCAGAATACCCGCGGGCATCAGTGGGGAACTTTTTGATCTTATCTCCCCCTATTTCCAAGTATTGCGGAGCTTTCCGCTGGACAACATCCTTCTGATTCACTTTTCCGTAATGATGGATGGGAATTTTTGTCCGAAGAATCTTGCTTCCTGTATTGATAATGGCAGGTTCAATCAATTCGTGCACGGGATACACAAATTGAAAACCTTGATGGTTTTTGAAAAGCCGCGTCAGCGGATTTGCATCCCAGCCCAAGAACGGTTCTGATTCAACATACCGGTCGCCATGGGAAGACTGAAAAAAACGCTGGCGGGGATCATTCAGATAATTTCTTTGAACAAGAGAAATCCCAAAAATATCTTTTGCTTCTGCTGCGCGAATCGTTGTACGAATGTGTTCATGATCCGCATGCGAAAGGGTTTCATCGGCATCAAGCACAAGAATCCAATCGCCGGTTGCATGCGAAAGACTCGCATTGCGTGCAGCACTAAAGTCATCCACCCAAACAAAATCAATAATCTTACCGCATCCTTCACCAAGCTCATCCATAAATCTCTGTGCAATTTCCTTGGTTTTATCAGAAGATCCGGTATCAACAATAAGCATTTCGTCAACAAGTCCTTTGACGCTGTTGAGCGCATTGGCTAGAAACTTCTCTTCATTCTTGACAATCATACAAAGACTGATGCGTAAAGGAGTTTCAGGAGTCATGGTTTTGTTCATCATGGATCATCAGAAAGTTACGATTTAAACAGTGCGGCTTTCATTTTATCATTCACACCCAACTGCAGAGCACGGGCGCGGTAATCTTCAAATTGATCCTGCCTTCCAAGACGCTTGCACACCAGAGCGAGGTTGAAATATGCGTCAGGCCGATCATCATCCAGCTCAATAACTTTGCGTAACACCACATATGCCTTGTCATATTTTTTATTAGCAATCAACAGCTTTGCAAGCAAATCGTGCGCATCAACAAAATGGGGATTCAACTGCACACATTTGGTTAATTGCTTGTATGATTCCAGCAAATTTCCAAGCTCGTAAAAACTGACAGCGAGTGCATAATACGCAAGCGTTCGCTTGGGAGCAGCCTGAAGCAGTTTGCTGAAACAGTTGATCGCCCTGTCAAAGGTTCGTCGTTGAATATTGACCAGACCGTATGCCATGAGGGCATTCAAATCATTTTTCCGGAACGTCATAGCTTGTTCAAAATACAGATCTGCATCTTCGTACATCAAGAGTTTTCCACAGCAAAAGATCAAGTCAGGAAACACGTAGGTTGCCTGAGGATCATGCACCAACGCGGTTTGAAAACAGTGCAGAGCCTGCCGATATTCTTGGAGCTCAAGATAGCGTCGTCCTTGTTCAAGATAGGCTTTTGCTGACGGTGTTTCGCGAATCTTTTTTTCGCCCATCCTGAAATACGCCTCTGCTTTCTCGCGCTGTTGATGCTCGTCGCCCAGAACAAATCCATAGTGATGAACAGGAACATCAAGATGTTCAATCAAATCAGAAACTGAAGTGTGCTTGTATTCCGGAAGTTCTCTGAGTTTGAAGATTGAGGGTTCAACGGATTCGTGAATAATGCCTGCATAGCGATGTTGATTTCTGAACAGGCGAATAACAGGCAGATCTTTCCATCCTGGATAGTTTTTTGTCTCAGCATAATGATCGCCTTTTGAAGAAGTAAAATCAAAGCCTTGCTCGCGGGGTAGGTAGTTTCGGGTTTTCAGATAAAAACCCTGAACTTTTGCGCCTGTTTTGTCGCTTTTGTCACTTTTTTCGCTTGCTTTTTTGATTGCCTGCTTGATTTTTGCATGATCCTGTTGTGCGATTACTTCGTCTGCATCCAAAACAAGAATCCAATCACCCGTTGCATGCTTCAAACTTTCGTTGCGCGCGGCAGAAAAGTCATCAACCCAGGTAAAGTCGACAACACTTCCCCCAACCTCGCCAACAAAATGCTGTGCAATCTCTCTGGTTTTGTCAGAAGATCCGGTATCAACAATAATGACTTCGTCAACCAAACCGCGCACGGATTCAAGACATTGACCAAGCACTGCTCCTTCATTTTTTACAATCATACATAAAGAAAGTTTCATGAAAGTGTCTCCAAACGCTTTACGAATTGTGCTTCGATCTCCGGAGCAAAGAGCTTGTGCTTTTTTGCTTTTTTGAGAAGACCTGAAGCGTCTTCTTTATTTCCGCGGCGAAGGTATAACTGCATCAGATTCAGATAATAACTAGGAACTGCGGGAGACTGTTTGATAGCCTCTTCCATATACGCAACTGCTTCCTGATCTTTCCCAATCTCAAGGAGCGCAGTAAGAATATTGTTGTTGACGAGTTCAAGGAGGGTAGGGTCAAAGAATCCTGCTTTTTTCTTATCAACCAGTAGTTTGCGTGCATAGGCCAACGTTGCAAGTGCATCTTTATGGCGCTGTTTTTGAAGCAGAGAAAATCCTGCAATGTTGAGGAGCTCAGGATGCATAATCTGCCGATCTTTTGCCTGCGCAGCAACAGCAAGCGCATGGTCATAATCACGCAGAAGCACAAACAATCTTCCCAACAAGAGGAGCGTTACAAAATTTGTTGACTTACGTTCGAGACTTTTTTGAGCATAGAACAGTGCCTGAGTTGTATTGCCATCAAAAAATGATGCAAGACCGAGATGGTAGTACAGCATGCCTTTGTTTAAGATATTTTGTGCATCATGCTGTTCTGCAAGCTTCAGACTTTGGATTGCAAGGGTGAGTTTTTCTTTGCTGGCTTTTCCTTCGCTGATGAGATGATTGGCATAATCAAAATGCACTTTAGGATCTTGGGGAGTATCTTGGACTTGCAAAGCAAGCAGTTCCCCGGTCAGTTGAGGTGTTGCCAGTAATTTTCCTTCTATTTCATAATGATGAAGTGGAATTCTGCTGGCTTTGATGCGGGCACCTGCTTCGAGAAGAGAAGGGATCACGGTTTCAGCGACGCGATAGGAATAATGAATGAGGAGTTTCTGTGTTTTTGCATCGCGCTTATTGCGAAAAAAGCGGACAACGTGTTCAGTCACATATCCTGGAAAGGTCAGATGAGGCTGAGCAATAAATCCCGGCCGACGGGTGTTGAACGTAAAGCGTTTTTGTTCAAAGCTCACTGCATCAAAATCAGGATCGCTCGCAAAAGCACGAAGCATGGGAAGATAACGAGGAGGAAGCGTTTCATTGGCATCAAGCATGAGAATCCAGTCTCCTGTTGCATGGGCAAGAGCAAGATTGCGGACTGCTGAAAAATCTTTGTTCCAGGGGGCATCGTAGACGTTTGCAGTAAATTTTTTTGCAATCTCCTTAGTTTTGTCCGTGCTTCCAAAGTCAACAACAATGATTTCGTCAGCAATGGTTCTGCCGACATTCAAGCAGGCTTCAAGCAGTTCTTCTTGATTTTTTGTAACAACACAGAGACTGATAAGGGCCATAACATCACCGTTTTGTCGATGCCAACGATTGTGCGATGGATCGTGCTTCAGAGAGATTCATGGTGATTTGCTGAATAACATCCTCGGCCACTTTTCCATCAAAGAGTTTGAGGCTGTGTTCAAGGATCTTGACTGCATCAGCAGGACGATCATTTTTGAGCAGAAGAAATCCCAGTGTCAGATAGACTTCGACATCAAGAATCTTGTTCTCAGTTGCTTTCAGCATCACTTTCAGAGCAAGCTCCTTTTGGCCCTGGTTAAAATAGAGAGAAGCCAAATGCAGATAGCTGTCTTTAAACTGCGGAGCAACTTTGATGGAATAGAGATACACACGCTCAGCATCCTTGGCTCGGTTGTTGCGCATGTACAATTTCCCGAGATAAGGATAAAGTTTTTCAAATTTAGGGTAGAGTTTTGCAAGGCGCTCAAGCAGAATCGTAGCCTTGAGATCATTCTTCTTTTGTTCAAGGCTTGCTTTGTCAAAACCTTGGAGCTCATCGACACCGTGATCAAAATAGTAGCTCGCTAAGGTAAAAACAGGCTGAGGGTGGGTCGGTGTTGTGCGGACTTGTTTTTTGAGAAGCTTGAGGTACGTTTCAGTTTTTTGAAAGCCCTGCTTGTCTCCGCGTTGCTCACCAAAGCCATAGTGATGAATAACAAAAGGAGCATCTTTTGGGACATCTTTCAGCACGCCTTTGTTGCGCATGATGGAAAGATAGATATCTTCGTGCACACAATATTCGTAGGCATAGCCTTGGTGATTTTTGAATAAACGAATATGTGCATCAGGTTTGTACCCTGCAAAATCTTTTGCTTGTTCTTTGTAGGGGTCATCCCTGGCAATGGTCCGCCATTCTTCTCCTGCAAATGCACTGCGAAGCGGTGTTTTTCCGTAGTCACGATGCTGAACAGAAAATGCAGTTGTGGTTTTATCCTTGACTGCTTGGCTGATTGCATTTTGAATTGTTTCATGATCGCGGTGTGCAATCACTTCGTCTGCATCCAAAACTAAAATCCAATCGCCGGTTGCATGCTTCAAACTTTCGTTGCGTGCTGCAGAAAAGTCATTAATCCAAACAAAATCAAGGAGTTTTCCTCCCACTTTATTGATGAAACGTTGTGCAATTTCTTTTGTCTTGTCAGAAGATCCGGTATCAACAATAATCAATTCATCAACGAGGCCGCGCACGGATTCCAAACAAGCAGGAAGAAATCGCTCTTCGTCTTTGACAATCATACAAAGACTCAAGCGGGGTTGTTTTGATGGTTCTGATTGGTTTGATTGCTTTTTGGACACTGAAACCGTCTGTTTTTTTACCATAAAGTTCCCATACCCTTAAAACCCCCGAGAAGAGGCGATAAGAAAACCAACATCAATACATGATTATTAAAGGTTTGGGTGATGAATTTAAAAAGAAGCCCTGAGGGCGATGAGGGGTTGATTTACTTCTTCTGCCAGCTGTATCTGCGCTGTTTTGCACTCTTGCCATAGCCGCAGCTTGCACATTTCTTTTTGCGCTTGTGATAGGTGTGCTTACCGCAACGTCGGCAGTAGATATGGGTCTTTTTTCCTGAACGTCGACCCATGGAAGGAGTTCCTTTCATCTGCAAACCTCAAATTAGGCGATGACAGAACCTGCTTAAGCAGGTGAAATAACGGTAATCGTATCGCCACGGATGAAAACAGTCCCTAATTTACGAACCATCTTTCCCTCGTGCAATTCTTCTGAATCTTGAAGGACAACGTTGATGTGGATGTCAAACGCACGCAACGTTCCAACGTACTGCTTGTTGTTCTTTAAATCAACCAATACACGCTTATTGCGCGCTTCATTTAATGCGTCTAAAGGACGTGAAACCTCTACCATATGTTAACACCCCGCTGGTTTAAAATCAATAAAATCAAACAACTTAAGTTCGCACCCTTATATAAAGGTTACGATCAGAAGAGAGCAAAGAGGAGAAGATTCGAAAACCTTTTAAAGGGAGAGTTTTTCAGCACTGTTACTATGGTTACGATGCATGATCGAGGAAAACAGAGTCCCAGTGGCTCACGGTATGTACAAGCAAGAAAGCATAGGCTTCTGCAGATGGGAAGCAAACCCACCCACACGAAACTGGGTGAAAATCAGCGCACAGCCAGCAAAAGAAAGTTTGGCATCATCAAAGTGCGGCAGACGAGCGGGAATACGATTAATCTTTCTGATCCCAAAACAAAAAAGACGATTACTGCAACCATCAAACTCGTTACCGGAAACCCTGCAAATCGGCACTTTGTGAGACGAAATATCATTACCAAAGGA
>Ga0209541_10005991_pt1 | contig 20959 bp, 14 predicted proteins | sample RifCSPlowO2_01_FD_184027 | JGI IMG/M metagenome (GOLD analysis project Ga0209541, IMG submission 184027) | Groundwater microbial communities from Rifle, Colorado - Rifle CSP2_plank lowO2_0.1 (SPAdes) (version 2) | ecosystem: Environmental > Aquatic > Deep subsurface > Groundwater | place... | reverse complement strand
GAGCTTCCACAATTGGCAGCTTTACCTTACGCAGGTTTTGGCGGCGGCGGCAGCTCGTTAAGCGAAAATAACCAGAGCGAATCTCAAGAGCAGCCGGAACAGCCAGTTGCGGACACCATTCCTCCTTCCGCTCCAATAATTAGCTCGCCAGCTGATTTTTCTTTAATTTTTACCACTGCGGCCGTTGATTTTCAGGGAATCGCCGAGAGTTCATCCGTGATTTCCAATGACTTTAATTCAGCGACGACGACAGCCGGCAATGGCGGCAACTGGCAGTTGTCTTTAATTTTGCCGCAAGGAACGACTACCTTGAATTTTTTCGCGAAAGACGCGGTCGGAAACATTTCCAGTCCCGCTTCCGTTGTTCTTTTCGTGGACTCGGAAGCGCCGCCGGCTCCAAATTTCTCAATCGCTGAATGCCAAAATTCGCTGGCCATCGGCGCTTGTCTGACCGCGACCACCACTCTTCGTTTGGATTGGTCAAGCCCGGCTCAAGATTTGGATTATTTTGAACTTTTTTATGGAAATTTAATTTCAACCACCACGGCCCTTTCCGCTGTTTTGAATTTAACCGACAATCTGACTTATACTTTTTCTTTGCGAGCGCGAGATCAAAGCGGTAATTGGTCAGCAACCGCGACTACTTCGGCGGAAATCAGTACAAAGCCCGTAGTCATCAATGAAGTAGCTTGGATGGGCACCGCGTCCTCAACCGAAGACGAGTGGATTGAGTTGTACAACAGAACCAACAACGTTATTAATCTTAACAACTGGGTCTTGCGGGTTTCAGACAACCGGCCGTATCTTCCTCTTTCCGGAACTATTCCCGCTAAAGGATATTATTTATTGGAACGGACAGATAACCGGACAATCAGCGATCTGGCCGCTGATTTGGTTTACGGCAATGACGGAGCAGATTGGGCGCTTAATAACACTGGCATAGAAGTTTTGATTTTAAGCTATGCTTCAACCACCATTGATCAGACGCCTTCCGCTAATTGGCTGGCCGGAACAATCAGTAATTATCGGACAATGGAAAGATACGATACCGACGTTTCCGGCGAAGAACTTTCCAACTGGGGCACTAACATTATGATCATTAGAAACAACAAAGATGGCGCGGGAAACTTTGTTAATGGCACTCCCAAAGCCCGCAACAGCGTCAGCTATTTGATTGCCAAAGGCGCGGTCAAAATCATCAATGAAAATATTATTTTGACTAAAAACCGCAGCCCTTATTTTGTGAATAACCTTGTCCAAAGTTTTCAAAATAACGCTGTTTTAACTATTGAACCCGGAGTGGTGATTAAATTTTACAATGACGCGGGAATGAATTTTAACAGCGCGGCAATTATGGCTCAAGGCACAACCAGTGAACCGATTGTTTTTACCAGTTTTTACGACGATGAATACGGCGAAGACACCAATGGAGATGCGACATCGTCCAGCCCGAGCATCGGCGATTGGTATGGCGTTGATATTATTTCCGGCGGCGTTTCAATTCTTGATCACGCGATTTTCCGATATGCTGGCAAGTATTATACGCCAACGTCGTGGACAGACCGCGTTCTCGTCAAAATTCAGGACACATCCGACATTTCCATTAAAAATTCCGTCTTTGAACATTCCAAAGCTCATGGTTTGGCGATAGTTAATTCCACCTCCACCTTGAAAAACAACATTTTCAGGAACAATAATAATTATTTTGAGCAAGGAAAGGGTTTATTTGTTTCTTCTGGAAATTACATTATTAAAAATAATGAATTTTCCCAAAATCAAACAGGATTGTATCTCAGCGACGCGGCCGGAATTGTTAATTCCAACACTTTTGCCGGTAATACGCAGAAAGCCATCAGTTCATTCGGAGTAATCGGTGAATTTACGAACAACTCAGCTTTCCAGAATGGCTTAAACGGCATTGTTCTTGACGGCAGTCTTGCTATAGCCAATTCCACTTCAACTCTAAAGGCAGATAATATTCCTTATGTGATTTTCGGAGGGAATCCCGTTGTGCCGGTTAACTCCGGTTTGATAATTGAAACCGGCGCGATCGTTAAAGGATCAAGCAAAGGATTGCAGGTTAACGGCCGATTGGCTTTGAACGGCGAAAATCCCGAAGACATAATCCTTACTTCTCTTTATGACAACACTGTTGGCGGCGATACTAACAACAGCGTTGGTTTGCCCGGCCCGGGCAATTGGCTCGGCCTTAATTTGGCCAACACCGCTTCTTTGGAAGCAAGAGGATTTACCATGCGCTACGCCGGAAGCCAAAACGCTAACGGTCAGGACAGCGCGGGCCTTAAAATAGCCGGCGGTTTGGCCAATATCGCCGACGCTTTGTTTGACGCCAATTATCCGTATGGCATTTACGCCACGGCTGGCAGCAAATTGAACATTTCAAACAGTCGTTTTGAAAATCACAATTATTTAGGCCCTTGGGGAACCAAGGCGGCTTTGGCGGTTTTTAGTTCTACCGCAACATTGGCCAATGTTTCTTTCACCAATAATTTGTTTGGTATTATCAGCGATACTTTTTCAACTTGGCTGGTTAATGCCGTGGAGTTTGTGAACAATACTGCCACGACTAGTCCGGCTGGGTTGTTTTAGAAATACATAAGTCTTGCTTATATAATTTGAATTTTATGAAATATCTTGATAAAAAATTTTGGAAGTTTACAGCGGGATTTTTACTGATTTTGGGCTTGGGCATCGCGGCGCTTGTCATTAGCACGGATTATCTGGAGCGCAATCAGACCGCAGGCGATGCCTTTAATATCCGATAGCCGAAACAAAATTTTGCTTTTTTGAATGGATTATGGTAATTTTTGTGAAATTGCGTTTTTGACAATTAAATAAAGAAAGGAGGAAAAAGAAGATGGAAAAAATTTATATTCTTGATAGAAATGGAATTCTTCCCATTGAGGAAACTGATATCTATGCTGGCGACAGAAGTATTTTTTTTCTTTTTAAAAAAATCGTTTCCGGCGAAACAATGGAACGCGGTTTCAGCCCTTTTGAAGTGATGGAGGCGAGAGGATTGGTTTGTTTTAAATTAACCGAACATTTGGAACGGCTTTTTCATTCCGCGGAATTTTGCCGGATAAAAATTTCTTACAGCATTGAAGAATTGTCTTTTTTCATCGCCGAGGCTTTAAAAAATGCCGGATTAAAAGAGGCAATCCTCCGTTTGGATGTTGTTTTAGGCGAAGAAGGCGCGGCTGAACCGTTTATTTTTCTTATAAAAATTAGGCCAAAAAAAGAAAAAAAACCGCTGGCTCTTAAAACTTTTGAATTTTCAAAAATGTGGCCAGATTTAAAAATTTCCGGAGGTTATGTCCACGCTCAAATAATGAAGCGTTCTTTTCCGGATTACGATGATATTCTTTATTTGGCGCGGAATAAGCGCGGCCATTATTTTACGGAAACTTCCCGCGGAAATTTTTTCGTGATATTCTGGTATGATACCGTTGGGAAAACAAGCGGTAAACATATTGTCTACGGCGCGGAATCTTCAGGTATTCTTAAAGGCATCACCCGCCGGACATTGTTGGAAATGGATTCTAAATTATCCGATAATTTTATTTTTAGAAATAACGAGATATATTGCGACCAATTAAAATTTATAAAAGAAGCGTTCATTACTTCTTCCTCAAACCGGATTATTCCGGTAAAAAAAATAGACAATCATTTCTTGGATATAGGCAATGATTGTTTAGGAGGCCCGATTACCCGCCAGTTAAGCGTTTTGTTTGACGCTTATGTTGACGAGTATTATAAAAAAATTAAATTATAAATAATTTTTACCCCATTAGAAATTTTATTTCTAATGGGGTTTTATTGTTTTAGCGGAGTTTTTTTATTAAGATATTTTTATGCCGATACTTTATGTTGTTGCTACGCCAATCGGGAATTTAAAAGACATTACGCTTCGGGCGCTGGAAGTTTTGCGCGCGGCGGATTTTATAATTTGCGAAGATACGCGGGTGACGCGAAAGCTTTTAACATATTATCAAATTTCAAAGCCGTTGGTTTCTTATCATCAATACTCCAAATTAAAATCTTATTGGAAAATCATTGATCTTTTAAAAACCGGAAAAAGCGCGGCTTTGGTCAGCGATGCCGGCACGCCGGGCATTTCCGATCCGGGAGCGTATCTGATTGATTTTATCAGGCGCGAATTGCCGGCTGTCCGCTTGATTGTCGTGCCGGGCCCTTCCGCTTTGATTGCCGCGGCGTCTGTTTCCGGCGTTAATATGGATAAATTTATTTTTCTTGGGTTCCCGCCGCGCAAAAAAGGCCGGCAAAAATTTTTTAAGCGGATTCAAGAAAGCGATTTGTCGGTTATTTTTTATGAATCAACCCATCGGATTGAGCGCGTTTTTCGGGATTTGGAGGAAATTTTTGGCAATATGAAAGAAATAATTTTGGCGCGCGAATTGACTAAAATTTACGAGGAAGTGTGGCGAGGAAGTATCTTGGAAGCAAAAGAACATTTTCAAGGAGAACATAAAAAAGGAGAGTTTGTGATAATTATCCCTTGATTTTTCCCTTGACGTATTTTTTTATTTTTACTAAACTATATTATTATATATTATTATCCGCGGACAGCAGGCCGATAAATAAGTCCTGCCGAGGAAAAATTAACGTGGCGACGTTATTTTGTTTTCTGCGGTTTAAAAATCGCAGTTTTTTTTATGACTATTACTCGCGCGAAAAAAGAAGAAATTATAAAAGATATCCATTCCCGACTGGAAAAATCGCAGATTTCTATATTTGTTAATTTTCATGGGCTTAGCGTAAAGGATGTTTCAAAATTAAGGAACAGCCTTAGAAAAGATAAGGTTGATTATAAAGTGGCGAAAAAAACTTTAATTAATCGCGCGCTGGACGGTTTCGGTTTTCGCGGAGAAAAGCCATTGTTGGAAGGGGAGCTGGCTTTAGTTTCAGGATATGATGATGCGGTGGCGCCGGCTCGGAATCTTTTTTCTTTTGTAAAAAAACACAAGGAAAGTATTAAGATTTTAGGCGGCGTGTTTGAAAAAACATATATTGATAAAAGCGCAGTTTCGGCCTTGGCGGTTATTCCATCGCGCGAAACGCTTTTAGGCCAATTGGTCAATGTTATCAATTCGCCCGTTCAAGGCATGGTCGGAACTTTGAGCGGAGTAATGAGAAATTTTGTAGGGGTATTGAATCAAATTAAGAAATAAATAAAATTATGTCATTAACATCGCATATCGGAGAAAAAGAAGAAGTTTTGGAGGTGCCGGTTAAATTTAAGGAGATCGTGGAAAAAGTGGAAAAAATGAGTGTGCTTGATCTTTCGGAATTGGTTAAAGTTTTGGAGAAGAAATTCGGCGTTTCGGCGGCCGCGCCGATGATGATGGCGGCGGTGCCGGCAGCCGGCGAAGCCGTGAAAGAAGAAAAAACTTCTTTTAGCGTGGAATTAAAAGCGGCCGGCGGCCAGAAGATTCAAGTGATTAAAGCGGTGCGCGAATTAACCGGATTAGGTTTGAAAGAAGCTAAGGATTTGGTAGATGCCGCGCCGAAAATGGTTAAAGAAGGCCTTAAAAAAGAAGAGGCGGAAGAGCTTAAGAAAAAACTGGAAGCCGCGGGAGCGGCCGTGGAGATTAAATAATAAAAATACGTCCCGCAGCTGCGGGACGTATTTTTGTAAAAAGTGTTATTATAATAATAAGTATGGCTGGAAATATTTTAGACAAACTTTTCGGTTCTTCTTTACGATTAAAGATTCTTCGGCTTTTTATGCTTCATCCAGAAGAGATTTTTAGCCATAAAGAAGTGGCTAAGCGCGTTCGCTCTTCGGCCGCGGCCGCGCGTCGGGAAATAACGCTTTTAAAAAACATAGATTTTGTTGTTTTTGAAAAGCAGAAAAAAAAGGCGGGGGGCGCGAAATTAAATCCGCTTTTTCCTTTTTATAATGCCTTAAAAGGATTGGTGCTTGGTTCTTTTTCCGTTTCCCGAGAAGAAATTATCAGGAAACTTAAGAAGCTCGGCCGGATAAAATTAGTGATTATTTCCGGAATTTTTCTTCAGGATAAAGAATCGCGGCTGGATCTTTTGGTGGTGGGAGACGGCGTTAAAAAAGGATCAATGGAAAGGGTGTTAAAATGGCTGGAGGCGGAAATGGGCAAAGAGCTGGATTACGCGTTTCTCGGCGAAAAAGAGTTTTTTTATCGTTTAGAAATGTATGATAAATTCATCCGCGACATTCTGGATCGTCCGCACGAGAAATTGTTGAATAAACTTGATATTTAGCGGGTGATTAGCTCAGTTGGCTAGAGCGTTCCCTTCACACGGGAGAGGCCACAGGTTCGAGTCCTGTATCACCCAAATCAGTAAAGTTTTGTTTAATGAATTGCTCAAATAATTTATGAAAATATCAAAATTTTCGATATTGCCGCAAGAGAAAAAACTTGTGGTCTCTATTTTAGAGAAAATAGAAAATAAGAAGAAAAATACCGAAGTAAGAATAATCAGTTTTGATTATCTTTTTGAACTGCTTAATAAAGATGAGAAAATTTTGGTCAAAAGATTTAGAGATATAAACCCATTGACCTACGGTTTCAGGGGTCGTCATCTTGGAATACAAGATGTTCCCAAAAATCTTGTCGCGATACGAAATCAAAAGTATAAATCAAAAGAGAAAACCGAAAAAATTGAAATACAATATCTCCCAAGGCCAATATATTTAGCTTATAGAAAACTCAATGCCGCGTTATACAAAGATACAAAAAATAAACTTTTAGTTGATTCCGGTTATCGTTCACCGGCCTATCAAGTAATAACATTTTTATGGTATTTGAATTTCCACAAATTCAATTTCTTAAAAACCATTAAGCGAGTAGCAATTCCTGGCTATAGTGAGCATGGTTTTCCAAAAGGACAAGCGGTAGATTTTATCACCACCGATGGCGTTCCAAGTGACGAAAGACCATTAGATTTTGCCAGAACCATTGAATATAAATGGCTTTTGGAAAACGCCGAAAAATTTGGATTCTATGAATCATATCCTCGCAATAATAAGTTAGGCGTAATATCTGAACCTTGGCATTGGCAGTTTAGAAAATGATTATGGTTAATCAATATACTATGAAAATTTTACTTATTGGCGTTGGTGCAGTTGGCTCGGTCATCTCGAAATATCTAAACAAGGACGACGAAGTCGCTGAAGTTATCTGCGCCTCAAACGACATAAATCGCGCAAAAGAATTTGTTAACGAGGGCAACAAGATAAAACTTATTGAGCTTGACGCTTCAAACATAGACGAAATTGCCGACAAGGCGCGTGGCGTAAATCTTATTATCAACGCAAGCTTGCCGCGCTTTAACGAAAATATCTTGGAGGCGGCATTGCGCGTTGGAGCGCATTATCAAGATTTGGCTTCAGAGCTGGCTGACCTAAAAACAGCCGAGCAGTTAAAATTCGTCGAAAGGTTCAAAGAAGCTGGCCTAACAGCTCTGATTAACACAGGAGTTGCGCCCGGTATTACCAACCTGCTTGCGCGAGAGGCGGCGGATAAATTAGACACAGTAGAAGAAATTCATTTTCGGTGCGTTGAGGAACAAAAAGCAAGTGAGTTTATATTCGCATGGTCTGCTGAAACCACGCTTGATGACTTAACTGCTCCGCCATTAGTGTTTCGTAATGGTGTGTTTTTACTTACTAAACCATTTGAAGATTCCGAGGAATACGAATTTCCGGAACCGTTTGGAAAGCGACACGCTTTCAGCATTTATGGCGATGAAGTTGCTACAGTGCCATTGTTCATCAAAACCAAAATTGTGGATTTCAAATCATCCGGTTCTGACATAGAATTTTCCAAAGCGCTGTCGCGTTTAGGTTTGTTCAGTAAAGAGCCGATGGAGTTTAACGGAGGAAGAATAATACCGCTTGAGTTTTTCAAAAAGATTGCACCGAAAGTTCCTTCGCCACAAAAAATGAAACAAATGATAGACGAGGGAATTATTGAAAATGCGATTTTTGCATTGTCGGTTGAAGTGATTGGTAAAGAACAAAAGCAAGATATGAGAATTAAAATGAGTGCGACCTTTCCCGATTTGAAAGAAATTACAAAAACATTTCCGGGTGCGACATATATTTCTTATCCTGCGGGTACGGCCGCGTATTCATTTTTAAAAGTAATTCCAAAGATGAAAACCGCTGGTGTATTTCCACCTGAAGCATTAAACGATGAAATGAGAAAAGAAGTTATGTTAAACTTAGAGCAAAACGGAATTGTTATCAACCAGCAGTTTCAAAAGAAATAGTGGCGGCGAAAAAATTTTGGCCTCCCGCGAGGGCGCGGCGGAAGGGGGGCTTGCCCGCCAAAGTTTTGCAAAGCAAAATTTAGGCGGGTGAATGGGGCGTCCCGAAGCAGAGCAAAGCTCGCTACGGGGTAAAAATTCCGCCGCGCCCGAGCGTTCCGCTGGAGCCCCGCACCAGAGCAAGCTCGGTGCGGGATAAACTCCGCGGAGGCGGTCAGTTCCGCTCAAAAAATGTTCGAGCAGAGTTGTATAATTCCACCAAGATTTTGCAATTTTTTGATGGCAGACGGAAAGGAATGCGAGCCGCGCCATTGCTTCTGCGAAAGAATTTCTATTGGATTGGTTATTAGAAACATTTTAAGTTACCAATATGACAAATAAATTTGAATCATTCAATAGTCAAGAAACGATGGAAACTGGGGAAATAAGTTATGAAAAAGCATCGAGAGAAATTAGGGACAGTGGCTATCGTTTTCATAAGCAAGCTCATGATAAAGAAGGTAGAGACCCGAAGATTTATCATACGTCTGAACATCCTCGAATCCTAGAATTGCGGGCCGAACAAATGGCAGATATGTTTAATTTATCGCCCGAACAAAGTGCGCTGATAAAAATGGCGATTTCATGGCACGACACAATTATCGATTATGATGAGGCTGATCCTAATAATCTTTTGGCTATGATACGCCGCCATCGTGGCGCGCGAGAAGGAGATACGCCAAAAGGAGCTGAAGGCAATGAAGGCAAGAGCGCGCGGTTGCTAGAACAAGAGATGCGTAAAGCCAATGAACTTGCCAAACGAGAAATTTTTACCGAGGAACAAATTCGTATTGCCGTTTGGGCTATTGAGGCAACATATCCTGATGTAAATTTCGGCCAAGATTTTAAAGGAGCGAATTTTAAAGAATATCCTTATTATGAGGCCGCAATTGCTCAAAATCCAGATATTGGTGACATTCTTGATGAACTTGAAATACATGGGATAAACAAGGGGCCTCTATTTTTTCAACCGCATCTGGAAAAGCCGTTGGAGGAAGGACAGAAAGTTCCAAAAGAAGTTCTGGTTGTTGCGTTTTCGGATCTCGGTGCCGCCGGCATCGCGGAAAAGGAGATATTTTTTAAAGAAGGAGATGATGAAATGCGCGAACTTTATGCCAACCTTCAACGACCTGATGTTATGCACCGCCTAGTTAATGGAGATGAAGAGCAAGACCGAGCTGATCGTGAAAAATTTACTACCGCATTCCTTGAGTGGGCGGAAAGCCAACCAGGTTTTGCGGCATGGCAGGCCCTGCGTTTCGAAAAGATTTTATATCTTTTAAAGGAACAAAACTCAATCAATTCGGAAGAGGAACAAAAGCTGCGTTCTCAATTTAGTCATTTTGCAGATAACATTCGCGCCGCGCATGATCGCGCAAGAGAATTAAAAGCAAAATTTGAAGAAACAAAATCTACTCTAGGAGAGAAAGCCGCGTTTTTACATCTCGCACAAAATCTACATTATGGGTTTACTCATCAACTATAGGTTATTTTAGTTTTCCACAGGCGCTTAAAAAAACTTAATTTTCTGTGGTATTATATAAATTATTAAGGTCGAAATAAAAAAGAAAGTTTTTGTGCACAACAACTTTAATTTATTGATTATTAGTTAATTTTTAAAGAATTTAATTATGTTATTACAAACTTGGGGAGATGTTTTAGTGGCGTCTTTTCAGCAACTTTGGACTGGCGCGGCCAGTTTTGTGCCTCGGCTGGTGGTAGCAATTGTAATTTTTATTATCGGCTGGGTGATTGCCGTGTCAATCGGCAAAGTAGTGGCGCAAATTATTCGCAGCATTAAGGTTGATCGCGCGCTTCAAAATTTAGGCGTGGAAGCGCCGCTGGCGCGGGCGGGTTTTCGTTTGGACAGCGGATCTTTTATCGGCGCTGTCGTCAGATGGTTTTTTATTATCGTTTTTCTGGTCGCTGCCATTGATGTTTTGGGTTTAAGCCAGGTAAACGTGTTTTTGAGCGACATCGTTCTTATTTATTTGCCTAATGTCGTGGTAGCCGCTTTAATTTTGGTGGCCGGCGCTTTGATTGCCAACGCGACGCAGAAAGTCGTGGTTGGAACGGTTAAAGCCGCTCATCTTCCTTCTTCCGGCTTTTTGGGAGGCGTAGTCAAGTGGTCTATTTGGATTTTTGCGATTTTAGCCGCTTTTTACCAGTTGGGAATCGCGGGACCTTTTGTTCAGACTTTATTTACCGCTTTTGTGGCAATGCTGGCTTTAGCCGGCGGTTTAGCTTTTGGCCTTGGCGGAAAGGAAGCGGCGGCCCGTTATCTGGAAAAACTGCGGGAGGATATTACCAATCGATAAGCGATTGGTTGGCGGATATTTTTTCAACCCAGCACTACTTTTGATTTAAAAAGTTTTATAACTTAATCAAAAGTGGTGCTGGGTTGACTATTTTTTAAGGAAAATATAAAATAAAAGATATAAAATATGTTAATCAAAAAAGAAAATTTTAAACTTAAAAAGCGGAGAAAATGATTTCGTGGCGTTGATTATGCGTTAAGGCTCCGCTTTCAATCAGGCGGGGTTTTTTAGTTGTAAATCGGCCGATAAAGATTGTTAAAAATAATCTTTATCGGCCGGCGGATAACAGGGAACTTTGAAAATAAAATAGCAGGTAACTTCTATTCAAATGAAATGCGGTTCATCGGATAGAAGAAAATAGAAGAAAAAGTTAGAAAGTTTACAGATTTTCTAACGGGATAATTAAGGGCTTATGGTGAATGCCTTGGTTCAAAGAGGCGATGAAGGACGTGGCTTGGCTGCGATAAGCTTCGGGGAGGTGCCTAGCAACCTTTGATCCGGAGATTTCCGAATGGGGAAACCCGATGCGGCAAACCCGCATTGTTCCGCTTTTAGCGGGACGCGTACCCAGGGAAGTGAAACATCTCAGTACCTGGAGGAAGAAAAAACAAACTACTTTGTTTTTTCTCTGATTTTAGCCGTTAGGCTAAAAATTGCCGATGTTTTGCGCGAGCAGAACCGGCAATAAGGGATAAAACAAACTACTTTATTTTTTATTCCGCGTTGGCCGATTGGCAAGCGTGCGAATAAAGAATAAAGTTTGTGATTCCCTTAGTAGCGGCGAGCGAAAAGGGAACAGCTCAAACTCGCTGAAATTTTTGCGCAAGCAAAAATTTTGGACGGGGGTTGTAAGGCGATAATTTTTAAAAGTTACAAAATATTTTGATAGCAGAAGACTGCTGGAAAGCAGCGCCAAAGAAGGTGATAGTCCTGTAAGCGAAATTAAAATATCTTTTTTTATCGTTCTTGAGTACCTCGGAAAATGAATGGTCCGGGGGAAGCAGGGAGAACTAGCTCCCAAAGCTAAATACTCTTTGAAACCGATAGTGAACTAGTACCGTGAGGGAAAGGTGAAAAGCAGCCCGGTGAGGGCGATGAAATAGTATCTGAAACCATAAGCTTACAAGGAGTCGGAGCCTTTGACGCGCGCAAGCGCGTCAGGGGTGACGGCGTGCCTATTGAAGAATGAGCCAACGAGTTTATGCGTATTGCTTAACTAAGTCCATAAGGACGGAGTTGCAGGGAAACCGAGTGTGAAGAGCGCGATTATATGTAGTTCGCATAAGACCCGAAACCAGATGAGCTTGCCATGGCCAGGGTGAATTTCGCCGAAAGGCGGAAGGAGGCCCGAACCGGTTGGTCGTACAACGCCATCGGATGAGCTGTGGTAAGGAGTGAAAAGCTAAGCGAATCTGGTAATAGCTGGTTCTCTCCGAAATAGCTTTAGGGTTAGCGTTTGCCGAATCTCTTGGGGGTAGAGCACTGGATGGACAGAACAGGGGGAAACCTCGTCTGCCCAATCAAACTCCGAATACCAAGAGTATTAGCAGGCAGTTAGACCATGGGGGCTAAGCTCCATCGGTCAAAAGGGAAACAGCCCAGATCTCCGCCTAAGGTCCCTAAATTTCTGCTCAGTGTTTTTTAAGGCGGTGAAGTTTCTTAAACAGCGAGGAGGTTGGCTTAGAAGCAGCCATCCTTTAAAGAGTGCGTAACAGCTCACTCGTCAAGAGATTTTGCGCCGAAGATAATCGGGGCTAAGCAGAGTACCGAAGGCGAGAATACGGAAACTTAAGAAAGGTTTTATATTTAATTTTTAACGGGGGGAAGCTCAAAGCGAGCGCCGCGCCAAAAACGCGGAGGTGAAGGATTAGCGACCTTTCCCCTCGACCAATGTTCGGCGATTTAAACGTCGCCGCCTTTCTTAAGTTTCCGTATGGTAGGAGAGCGTTCTTAATGCGTTGAAGCTTACGGCGCGAGCCGGAGTGGAGCGTTAAGAAGTGAGAATGTTGGCACAAGTAACCGCAATGCCGGTGAGATACCGGCACGCCGAAAGTCCAAGGTTTCCTTGGCAATGAAAATCAGCCAAGGGTTAGTCGGTCCTAAGGTGATGGCGAAAGCCGTAGCTGATGGGCACACGGTTAATATTCCGTGACTTCCGTATTTTTTCAATGGGGAGACGAAGGCCAGTAAATTGAACATGTTATTGGATTTGTGTTTGCGGCTTAAGGGTGCGTTCCAGGCAAATCCGGAACGCGTCAGCCCGAATGCCGTGAAAATTTGCGTTTACGGACGCAGAAATTCAATTGAGCGGCCTTCCAAGAAAAACCTCTAGAGCTAAAAATATGGAAACCGTACCGCAAACCGACACAGGTGGACAGGTCGAGAAGACCAAGGCGAACGGGTGAAAGATCCCCAAGGAACTCGGCAAAAAAGCGGCCGTAACTTCGGGATAAGGCCTCCCAGCACCACTTTTAGTTTAAGCATGCTACGATAATTATATAAACGGATCGAGAAAAGTTTTATCGCTTGAATTAAAAGTGGTGCTGGGTGCAACAAAAGTACCCCTGGCGACTGTTTAGCAAAAACACAGCTCCCTGCGAACTCGTAAGAGGATGTATAGGGGGTGACGCCTGACCAATGCGAGAAGGTCAAATACCGATGGTCTAAGTAATTTATTATTTAGGCTGGTTGGTATAAGCCCTCGTCAATGTCGGCCATAACTATAATGGTCCTAAGGTAGCGTAATTCCTTGTCGGGTAAGTTCCGACGTGCACGAAAGGCGTAACGACTGGGGGACTGTCTCGGGGATTCGCCCGGTGAAAATACAATACCGGTGAAGATGCCGGTTACCTGCAGTTAGACGAAAAGACCCCGGAAGCTTTACTGCAGCTTGATATTGGCTTTAAATTCTAAATGCGTAGCGTAGCGGGCAGGCTTTGAAGTTCCGCTCTCGGGCGGGATGGAGCCGCCGATGAAACACCCGTCTTTTAGAATTTAAAATCTAACCAATCGGAAACCAAAAAGGAAATCCGGTTGAGACAGTATCTGGCAGGCAGTTTGTTTGGGGCGAACTCCTCCTAAAAAGTAACGGAGGAGCCTATTAAGGTCAGCTAAGCGCGGATGGAAATCGCGCTGGTCGTGTAATGGCACAAGCTGGCTTGACTGCGAGGAGGACATTCCGAGCAGACGCGAAAGCGGAGCATAGTGAACCGATCGTAGGCACTAGACGCCGCGAAAGATTAACGGATAAAAGCTACTCCGGGGATAACAGGCTGGTACCGCCCGAGCGTCCATAGCGACGGCGGTGTTCGGCACCTTAACATATCGGGGTGCGTCGCGAGAAATCGCGCAGCCGAAATTAAAACATATTTAGGAGAATATGTTTTAATTAAAATATTGGCTTATAACGGTGAACTCCATGCTATGATATAGTTATGGACAATACCGTGGGAAGTCTGACCAAACTTGAACGATCTATCATAGTCGGTTCTCTTTTAGGAGACGGATATATGAGAATTATACCCGGCAGATCCGATGCTTTTTTGGAAATGAATCATTCCATAAAAGCAAAAGATTATGTTGATTACAAATTCAATAAATTAAAAAGAATTTGTGAATCTGCTCCAAAAGAAAGAATGACTAATAATGGTCGTTATGCGTATAGATTCTTTACAAAACAGTGTAATGATTTAACCATTCTGTATAATCTGTTTTATAAAAATAAACGCAAAATAATACCAAAAAATCTTGAACTTGATCCGGTATCCATCGCCATTTGGTATATGGATGACGGCAGTAAATCAAGAGACAGCGATGTTTATTTGAACACGCAACAATTTAGTTTAATGGATCAGAAAAAATTATTAAATTGTTTGAGAAAATTTGGCATTAAAGCGCGCCTTAATAGAGATAAAAAATATTATCGCGCAAGAATCTTGAAAGAAAGCATTAAAGGCTTTATGAACATCATTGCGCCGTGTATGGCGCCATCGATGAAATACAAGTTGGTCATGACCCTGTAGAGACTGATGCGAAAGCAGAGAGCGTTTTAATTAAGAAACGCTAAAACGCCAACTCCTCGTCGCGATTTGATTGTCGCGGAAGGAAGAAGATATAGTCCATACCATTAGTAATAATGGAGAAATATACGATGTCGACTCATCTCATCCTGGGGGTGGAGAAGCTCCCAAGGGTTTGGCTGTTCGCCAATTAAAGAGGTACGTGAGTTGGGTTCAAACCGTCAATTTGGCGGCCTCTGGCAGTAATGTCAGAGTGCATAAATCGACTCATATCGGTGAATTCCTAATAATACAATTGTGTTTCAACCTGTCGTATGTTAGGATAATACCGAGGGAAGTTGTGTATGTAAAAAATTTTATCAACAACAAATACTTCTTATGATTAAAATTCTTTATTTTAAGGAAAAAGTTAAAAATAAAAAAGATTTTGAAGTGTTGATGAAGTTAATAAATAGTTTTCAAGAATTAAATTATTCTAAAAAACGAAAATTGCGTGCATTAACCCCGTAGAGACTTGTTCTATCTTGGAACGGAGTGTTGTAGTGAAAGTCTGCAACGCTAACACGTCGATTGTCCCATTTTGGGATAATGGTATAGTCCATACATTTAGTAATAAATGAAGATAAATGCGTGAGACAGGTTGGTCTCCTATCTACTGCAGGCGTTGATTCTTGAGGGGAGTTTTTTCTAGTAAATAATTGCTACTTTCATGCCCTAGACCGAAAGGTCGGGCCCCGACTCGCTTTGCGAGTTTTGGGGAGCAATCATGATTGAAAAATGCTGCTCATAACGGTAAAACCTTCATATGGTTTTGGTTTTAGAGTTGTAATACTTACGGTCTTTGTGTTACAATTTGATTGAGGACCAGAACCCTCTTTAAGGTAATACCGTGGGAAGTCAATCTAAAATTGAATTAGCATACATCGCCGGTTTTCTTGATGGTGATGGAAGTTTAATGCTTCAAATCAAAAAACGGAAAGATGGCAAAATCGGAATCCGATTTATGCCAACAATTTGTTTTTATCAAGATACTCGGCATGAGAAAACTTTGTATTGGATTAGAGAAGTTTTAGGCATTGGCTATTTTTCTAAACGAAATGATGGCATGACCGAACTTCGCATAAATGGCTATAAACAAATAAGAGATATTCTTGAAAATTTGTTGCCATATATACGATTTAAAAAGCTTCAAGCAGGCGCGCTTAAAAATGCGTGCGACATACTTTCCGTTACAAAGTTTAAAATGTTAAGCAAAAAGAAATTAAAAGAGCTTGTGAATTATATTTTAGTCATTCAAAGTGAGAATTATGTTGCAAAAAATAAAAAAACACGAGCGGAATTTTTTTCAATTTTAGGTTTGACCCCGTAACGACTTTGTCCGTTCGGACAAGACTTAGATATTTTCCGGAAAGCCCAAATTTTGTTTGGGCAGGAATATTTAGGTAAGACGCAGCCTCCCTGTGAACATTTTAAGTGTAAAATGTTTTTAGGGAGAAGGTATAGTCTACACTCCTAGAAATAGGGGATAATTCCGGATATCCGCCGCGCGCGGATCGGATAAATGTGACGAGAGGACCGAAAAGAACTGACCTCTGGTCTGCCAGCTGTTCCGCCAGGAGCATCGCTGGGTAGCTAAGTCAGGACGGGATAACCGCTGAAAGCATCTAAGCGGGAAGCCCACCCCAAGATTAGGAATCATAGATTCGTGGAAGACTACCACGTTGATAGGCTCTAGGTGCAAGCGCGGCAACGCGTTTAGCCGAGGAGTACTAAAAATCATAATATCCCGTTAGAAAATCTGTAAATTTTTTATTGTCAAACATTCTGTTCTGGTGGCTCGTCGCCGCGGTCCCACCTGATCCCATTCCGAACTCAGAAGTGAAACGCGGTTGAGGCAATGATACTCTTTAGGGGAAAGTAGTTAGCCGCCGGAATAGAGCGTTTGACTCTTGCGTTTTTTTTATCTTTATGGTATATAAGACCATAGAAAGAACTTTGATATTTTTTTAATAAGGAGGCATATTTTATGTCTTCTATATTCTATTAACATTTTTTTTATTTCTTTCGCGCTTGCGTGAAGGAAATTTTAAGGAGGCCAAAATGGCAAAGCCAAAGCTAAAAGTTGTTGCGATGGAAGATTTAGGAAAGGAGATGGAAAAAAGAGAGAAGGAAGAGCTAAATAAATTTCTAGAACTCCCTTATATTGATGAAAAAGAGTTAGAGAAACTTATATCCATCACTCCTGAAAATGAAGAGGATGCAAGAAAAGAGCATAGAGATTTCATAGAGAAACGAGAGGCAATCGGACGGAGTATTTTTAAGGCTCTCCAGGAAAAGGCAAAATTGGAGCGAATGACCGCTTTAATGAAAGGGTTGTCTCCAAAAAAAAAGCAGCTTTTGGATGAAATAAGCGCCATTAAAAAAATGGTTGATGTTTTATTTAAGAATGAGAATCTGCCAGGGCTCCAACAACTTGTTGAATATGAACAATTGGTTTCCAAGGCTGAATCTTTTATAGCCATGGCAGAAGCCGGAACAAAGATTCATTTCGGCCATGTGAATGCCGTGTTAAAGACGGCATTGGAACTGAAAATAATTGAGAGGTATGAAAATATGTCTTTTGATGAAGCAAGAGGTCAATTTCCAGAGGCAGTTGTTATAATGTATGGTGGATTTGCCCATATTGTGAGCGGTAAGTTAGGATGGGCATTGATCTCCTTAAACAAACTGGCCAAAACAAATGGCCAGAAAAGATGAAACAGCAAAGTAGAGGGCTAAAAAAGATTGTAAAGAGAATGAGATGATAGGAGAGCGCTGGCAAAAGCGCTGCCTCTGCTTTGAACAACCCTCACACTAAAAAAAGTGCGGGGGTTTTATTTTTTTACTTTTTTATGTATAATTTAAAAAATGAACGAGATGAGAATCAAAAAACCAAAAATGCCGAAAATGAAAAAGTTTAAAGATTTCTTCGGCGGAAATTCTTTTGGCAAGAATATTTTTTTAGCCATTTTGATTTTTTTTACTTTGGCCGGTCTTTACGCTTCGCTGGTCGGGCAATTTGAAGAGACAAAAGAAATTTCTTTTTCCGAATTAGCTTCAAAAATCAGGGCCGAAGAAGTGAAAAAAGTGACGATTAAAGGAAGCGATTTGGAAATTATTTTGAAAAACAACGAAGAATTCAAGGCCAAAAAAGAATCCGAAGCTGTTTTTTCCGAGGCTCTCTTGAATTACGGCGTGGCGCAAAAACAGCTGGCGGCGCTTGAAGTGGAAATTAAAGAGCCGTCCGGCTTCTGGTTTTGGCTGGGCGCGATTCTTCCTTTTCTTTTGCCGTTTTTGATTATCGTTGGTTTTTTCTGGCTGACCGCCAAGCAAGTCCAGCGCGCCAATATTCAGGCGTTCGGTTTCGGACAATCAAAGGCGCGGATGGTGATGCCAGACGACATCAAAGAAAAAGTGACTTTTAATGACGTGGCCGGCGTTAAAGAAGCCAAAGAAGAATTAATGGAAGTGGTGGAATTTTTAAAGAATCCAAAAAAGTTTCTGGAAATCGGCGCGCGCATTCCCAAAGGCGCGCTTTTAATGGGGCCGCCGGGCGCGGGAAAAACTTTACTGGCGCGGGCGGTGGCCGGCGAGGCCTATGTCCCATTTCTTCATATTTCCGGTTCGGAATTCGTGGAAATGTTCGTGGGCGTGGGCGCGAGCCGCGTCCGGGACACTTTTTTAATGGCAAAAAAAGCCGCGCCTTCCATTATTTTTATTGACGAACTTGACGCCATTGGCCGGCATCGCGGCGCGGGATTGGGCGGCGGACACGATGAGAGGGAACAGACTTTAAACCAAATTTTGGTGGAATTGGACGGTTTTGAACCTCATGAAAAAGTGATCGTTCTGGCCGCCACAAACCGGCCGGATATTTTGGATCCGGCGCTTCTGCGGCCGGGCCGTTTTGATCGGCGGATTGTGGTGGATCTTCCGGATTTAAACGATCGCGAGCAAATTTTAAAAATTCACGCCCAGAAGAAAAAAATAGCCAAAGATGTCAATTTTCGCCGGATTGCCGAGAGAACGCCCGGCCTTTCCGGCGCGGATCTTCAGAATATCGTAAACGAGGCGGCAATTCTGGCGGCGCGCGAAAACCGGAAAGAAGCGAGACAAAGCGATTTGACGAACGCGATTGAAAAAGTAATGCTTGGGCCGGAAAGAAAAAGCCACATCCTTTCAAAAAAAGAAAAAGAAATCGCCGCTTATCACGAGGCGGGACACGCTTTGACGGCCGCGGCCATGGCTGATGCCGATCCGGTTCATAAAGTTTCTATTGTTTCGCGCGGCCGCGCCGCCGGCTATACGATGAAATTGCCGATTGAAGACCGGCATCTTTATTCGCGAAATCATTTTTTGGCCGAGTTAGCCGTGTCTTTGGGCGGTTACGCTTCGGAAAAAGAAGTTTTTAAGGAAATTACCACTGGCGCTTCCGACGATTTAAGAAAAGCCACGGATTTGGCGCGCGCTCTGGCGACAAAATATGGAATGTCCGATAAAATCGGCCCGATTTCTTTTGGCGAGCAGGATGAAATGATTTTTTTGGGAAAAGAAATCGGGCACACCAAGAATTATTCGGAAAAAGTGGCTACTTTAATTGACGACGAAGTCAGCCGGTTTATGAAAGAAGCGTTTAAAAAAGCGGGAAAAATTATCAGAGAAAAAAGAGGAGCTTTAAACGCTCTGGCTGGGCACTTGATAGAAAAAGAAACCATTGAGCGCGATAATTTTGAAAAATTAATGGCTTCATTCGGCCTTTTGCCGAAAAAAGCGGCGATTTAAACGTTAGTCGCTTCCGGGCATGTAGCTCAATGGTAGAGCGCCAAGCTTACCCGCCCGTCTTGATTTTGCCGATATGTGCCCGTAGCTCAACGGCAGAGCGCGAAGCTTATACCTTCGTGGTTCTAGGTTCGAATCCTAGCGGGCACACCGTCAAGACGAAGTCGGACAGGTACCTTGGTGGTTTTCAGGTTCGAGTCCTGGCATGCCCAATACTCGTCAATTGAAATATGTCTTATCGTGTTTTACATATTGCTACGGCAAAGGATTTAAAGGGTCGTGATCAACGAATTTATAGATTTTTGGAAATTTTGCCGGGCGCGCTTTCCTGGGGAACAATTTTAGCCGCGGTTTTTTTTTCGTGGTTTAAGCCGGTTTGGATGGCGGTTTTTATTATTACTTTTGATGTTTATTGGCTGATTAAAACTGCTTATCTGATGGCGCATCTTCGCGCTAACTGGAAAAAAATGCGGCATAATTTAAAAATGGATTGGCAAAAAAAACTGGAAAATTTCAGGACAGAACATATTTGGCAGATGATACTTATTCCTTTTTACAAGGAAGATATGAAAATAGTGGAGGATACTTTGGAGAAAATTTTAGAGAGTGCTTGGCCGAAAGAAAAAATAATTGTGGTTTTAGCGATGGAAGCGCGGGCCGGCGAATCTGCCGGAAAAATAGCCCGTTGCCTTGAAGAAAAATATGCTTTTCGTTTCGGTAAATTTTTAACAACCGTTCATCCGGCCGGCCTTTCGGGAGAAATTTCGGGAAAGGGATCAAACATTGCCTGGGCCGCGAAAAAAGTGAAAGAAGAAATTATTGATACTTTAAAAATACCTTACGAAAATATTTTAGTTTCCGCTTTTGACGTGGATACCCAGGTTTATCCCCAATATTTTTCATGTTTGGCTTATCATTTTTTAACCGCGGATTATCCTTTTCGTTCTTCTTTTCAGCCCGTGCCTCTTTATAATAATAATATTTGGGAAGCGCCGGCTCTTTCCAGAGTTGTGGCGACCTCCGGCAGTTTTTGGCAGATGATGCAGCAGGAGCGGCCCGAACGGCTGGTTAGTTTTTCTTCGCACTCTTTGAGTTTTAAGGCATTATTGGAGGCGGGTTATTGGCAAAAGAACATGGTTTCCGAAGATTCGCGGATTTTTTGGAATCTTTTTTTTCATTATAACGGCGATTACCGGATAGTGCCGCTCTCTTATCCGGTTTCCTTGGACGCCAACGTGGGCGAAAATTTTTGGCAGACAATAAAAAATATTTACAAACAGCAAAGGCGCTGGACGTGGGGCGTGGAAAATCTGCCGTATTTGATATTTAATTGCTTTAAGGATAAAAAAATATCTTGGCGGAAAAAAACGCGGATGATTCTGACTCAATTGGAAGGGTATTGGTCGTTGCCCACTAATCCGCTTTTGATTTTTTTTCTCGGCTGGCTGCCGATTTTTTTAGGCGGCCATAAAT
>Ga0209541_10005987_pt1 | contig 20968 bp, 16 predicted proteins | sample RifCSPlowO2_01_FD_184027 | JGI IMG/M metagenome (GOLD analysis project Ga0209541, IMG submission 184027) | Groundwater microbial communities from Rifle, Colorado - Rifle CSP2_plank lowO2_0.1 (SPAdes) (version 2) | ecosystem: Environmental > Aquatic > Deep subsurface > Groundwater | place... | reverse complement strand
CCTCTGGCGATTTTATTCTAAATGCTCTCCCTTGAGATCATCTTTCAATCGTTTCGATTTTTCGACAACCTCTTTTGCGAATTTTTCATAACTATCAAAACTCTTGAATTGCCCGAGTATTATGCCTTTACCCTTGCAAATATTCATCACTTTATTTTTTCCCGCGCACTCATCCCAACTAGAAAAAACCAATTCCAGACTATCTCCGTCAATTCCATGAATTTCAGGATTTAAATTTATATAGGCACTTGTATAAAGCAATTGTTCGTTCGTTTCAATGTGTTTTGCCTTAAATTTACCTTGAAACAAAGACCCGCTTCTATTGTTTTTCTCATTATAATGACCAGTATACCCGGTACCAAGTCTTTGTTGAAACTTGGTTATTCCATTATCAGATATTTGTTTAACCAAAAAATGATAATGATTAGGATTAAGACAAATTGCAACAAACTCAACCAATTCGCCGCTTTTTTCAATCAAATCAACATAATTAGTCACAAATCCAGAGGCAAGGCCTCTGGCATCTTTTCTTCCTAATTCATCACGAATACTACCAACCGACTCCTTCCTATTAAAAACCAAAATACATTTTATAAAACGCCATAAATCATTTTTATCACTGAAAATCTTTCTCTTATCCACGCCCCTATTGTAAATATGGTAATATTCTCCTTTTACAAACGGTACTTTTCTTATACTCATTTTTATATCTTAACACAAAAAATCCAGAGGCCTTGCCTCTGGATTTTTTAATTATTTAATTTGGTATGTGATTGTTATGTCTGAAGTGATTGTATTTTCTCCTTTTGGAATTTCTGGGGCAACGGCTATTTCAGGACCTCCACCCATTCCCATTGCTTTGTCATACATCGCGTATACAGGATAGTTTCCTGTTTCGTTAAAACCAATGATTCTGACAAGATTTACACCCAAGTCGTCTGCAAGTTCCTCTGCTTGCTTTTGAGCGTCTTCTATCGCAATTTTGCGTGCGTCACGCTTTAATCCTTCTTCATCATCGATTGAGAATTCAACACCACTAATATTTGTCGCACCCAGTTCCCCTACCCCTGACAAAAGTTTTCCTGCGTTGTCGGTTTCTCTTACTTTTACCGTGATTGTCTGACTAACCTCGTATCCTTTCAAGGTTCTCTCTCCTTCTGGACAATAATATTGTGAACAAGGCTGGTTTTGATATTCGTATCGAGGATAAACACTATATCCTGCTGTTTTTATATCTTTGTCTTCAATTCCTTGATCTTTCAAATACTTCATAATAGCGTTTATTTTCTTTGCAGAAGCATCTTGTGCTTTTACTGTTGTAGCGGCTTCTTCAGTAACAGAAAAAGTAAATGTTGCGACATCGGCAACTGCAGTTACCTCTCCGTGTCCGTTGAAAGAAATAACATTTTGCATCTCTTGACCAATGAAAGCGTTTTGTTTATAAGCACCGATGGTTTTAAAAACCATAAAAATGGTTGTGATCAAAAGGAAAAGTGTTAAAACTTTGAACATATCCCCTTTGTCTTTCCACAAACCCTCATGGTTTGAACAACAATTTGAATTTTCCATAATATTTTTTAATTAATTGATAATAATTTAATAAATTTAAAAATTTTGATATTTAAAGATTTCAATATTTAAAGATTTAAAAAATTAAATAGAAAGTTTAAATATATATAATTATACACTTATTTGATTAAAAGTGTATTAAATTCTGGGTTACGGGACTTATGGATTGCTTCGGACTTTGTCCTCGCAAAGACGAATGAAAGACGAACGATGTGGGTCGCTTCTCTGAGGCTACCGCTCGCAAAGACGACAGCTTCGCTGTCGTCGACGATGAAATCGTTTTCCGAATCCCAAAAAAACAAGTTCTTTGAAGGATTTTTGGAATACAAAAAACCCGCTTGGAAGCGGGTTTTTTGTTTATCTAACCGAGGTTAGAACTAGGTCAACTTCTTATTACAAAGATAGTGCTGATTGACTTAGGTTTGTGGTTGGAAGACCAGTAACCTTGTAACCGTTGTACCAATCTGTTGTTGAAGTTGTGTGACTTGAAGCTGATCTGTCTGACCAGATAAAGTCATCGTTGGTATCAGCATCCACGTTTGAAGCTGACAATCCGTTTGTTGCGGCTGCAATGTAAGCTGCATCACCGTCAAGTTGAGTTACAACTGAGTCACCAGCTGCTGCTCCTGTAACTGTAGCTGTAAGAACATATGTTCTTGTTACTCCAGCTGGGATTGTAATTTGTGTTGCTCCGTATGTTGAACTGTTTACCACAGCGTTAACAAGACCGTTTACATCTGCTTCAAGAGAGTTTACCACTGTCTTTCCTGTTGACTCTTCTGTCAAAATCATAGAAGCGGCGTTAACTCCTGTTGTAGCAACTGTGAATGTCATCTTGTACAAATCTACATCTCCACCGTTAGCGTTAACTGTGAATCTGTAAATTTCTTTTGTACCATTGCTCAATACTGTACTTGATAGAGTTTGGTTAGCTATCACAGGAACAGCCTTGAAGTATCTAGCACCTGATGAATTTGATGCTGATCCTAGGATGTTTGCTGATGTACCTGAACTCAATCCCATTGCCTTGTTTTGAGTTGCTGTTGTTGAAGTAGCAATTTTTACAAGGTTTCCTGATGTTCCTGAAAGACCTGTTCCGATTGTTGCGAACTTAGCCTTTACTGTCATCTGAGCACCATCATCACCCTTTGGAACTACGAAGTCGCTTGTTCCAAATGTGAATGTTTGTGTTCCTGATGTGAATGCAGGACTTGTCAATGTTTTAAGTAGAGTTGTTCCCTTGTATAGAGAAATACTCTGGAAGTCTGCTGCTGAAGAAGAAGCGGTTGTGATTGATAGACCAAGGTCTGTCACAGCCATATCTTCATTTACGGCAACAAATTTGAATACTCCGATTGTAGCTTCGTCTCCACTCTTGTACCAAGTTTCTACTGGTGATGAAGAGTCAAGTTCTGCTGTCAAAGTACCTGAGCTTGCAATTGTCATTGTAGCTCCTGCTGTTGATGTCAAACTTTCAGCAATTGATTTTCCTGTATTAGCACCTGTTACGGTCCAATCAGGTGAACCTGCTGAGAAGTCAAATTTGAATGTTGTGTTTGATGTTGGAGTTGAAGAAGCGTTTACATTACCTCTCAATTCAACCACCATCTGTCCACCCTTTGCAACTGTCAATGCATTACTATCAATTGTAAATGATAGGTTTGCGTCTGTTGCTCCTGTGTTACCAGAAGGGTTGTTGATATTTGAACCTGTTGTCAATGCTCTGTTAGCTCCGTTTGTCACATCGTAAAGTGTCAAACTGTTAACTTCATCAAGATCTGCGTTTGTTCCAACATCTCCTCTAATTTGAACTGTTGTAACTTTTGTGTCTTCTCCTGATGAGGCTGCGTCAAGAACATATCTACCAAGAACAACTGCGTTGCTTCCATCAATGATATTTTGTGATACCAATGAAGTAGCTGGTGAAACTGTTAGAGAACCTGCGCTAACTGTTTGTGTTTTACCAGTAACAGTTGCTGCTGGGGTTGCTGTAAGAGTTCTTCCGCTTGTGTCACCCTTCAAAGTTGAAATAGCTGTTGAAGGATCGAATGATACTGCGATTGTATCGTTGTTTTCCCAATTGTTGTTCAAGTTAGCCTTTACATAGATAACTGTCTTTCCAACTGGAAGTGTAACTGTGTCAGAAATTGTTACAGTTGAACCTGCTGCGTTAGGATCTTGTGGTCCTGCAAGTACTGTTCCATTTCCATTTACCAATGTGAAGTTTGTCAAAAGTTCTCCACCATTTGTTGTTGATGAAGTAGCGATTGTCAAAGCGATTGATGACCATGTTACGGCTTCTCCTCTAACATCGAATTCGAATGAACCCAATGAAACATTTGATGCACCGTCTGTGATGTTTCCTGCTGGAACATCGTTAGTTGCTGAAACATTCAATGTTCCAGTTCCTACTGTTACATGTGCATTGTCGTACCAAGGTGATCCATCTGTTGAGAATGCAGAATTGCTTGCGCTCTCTGCTGCTGTTGAAGCAGCTGAAGGTGTAATTCCGTATCCATACAAGTCACCTGTTACATCAACATCAGTAGCTTTGTCGATATCGAAGACGATTGTTCTGTCTGAACCAGAAAGAATATCACCCTTGATTGAAATGTCTTTTGTAAGACCCTTTGAAATCTTGATACCTGTACCAAACATTGCTGTGTAGTATTTTCCGTCTGCTGAAAGTGTTGTAGCGTATGATGTTCCATCAACAACAACTTGTACATTAGCCAAGTCGTCTGATGAAGCTGTACCTGATTGGTTAAATCTGATTGATTTAACTGTTACATCTTCGGCTGAACCTGCTGTCAATTTGATAGCTGAGAAAGTGTAACCAACTGTTCCAACTTCCTTTGTTGCTGAAGTGTTAGGATCAAGTACTCCTCTTTCTGCTGAAACTGTACCAATTGTAACTGTAGCGTTAATTGTGTGCATTGCTCCTACGATTGGAAGAGCTCCTGTAACTGTTGCTGAAGTGTTTACACTAACAAGTGCAACGCTTGCAACCTGTCCAGCATATGCATCCAATGTTGCTGCCATGTTACCAGCAATTGTGAAAGTCTTTGATGTTCCAGCCTTAACTGTAACTGACTCACCAATTGTTGCTTGGTTGTTTGAATTTAATGTTTTTGAAAGACCAAGTTGTGTTCCGTTTTCATCCAACAAAATCAATCCGGCAAAAACAGCATTGTTTGAAAGACCTTGTCTTTCAACTGTAACGTTGTTGATTACAACATCACCGTCTGTTCCAGCCTTAACTGTGAATTTTGTGAAAGGAACTCTTGTTGCGCTTTCAACAGCCAAAGTATTTGAAGGTTGTGTTGCTGCTGAAACTGTAATTCCAGTTCCTGTAGCTGGTGTTGTTCCTGGAGGAACAACCACTGTACCTGAACACATTGTGTTCAACTTAGCTCTTGTAGCGGCACCAACATATCCTGATCCTGTTGCAAGACCAACCGGTGTCAAAACTTCAGAAGCATATTTGTTCTGGAATTTGATAACTGCTGATTTTGTCAATGAACCAAAGTATGATGATTCGTTTCCTGCTGAACCAGTTCCTGATGCAGCAACTTGAGTATCAGCACTTGCGTTAAGAACCTTTTGAAGATCCATAACATCTGTTCCTGTGCTTCCTACTGTAAGATTTCTAGTAAAAGTAGAACAAGAAGTTGTTGTTGTAGTACCTCCTGTTACTGGCGCTCCTGTAAGAGCAGCCTGTACATTATTTATTGTAGCTTGATCAGCTCCGAATGAAGAAAGTAGGCCCAAGATTGAATCAATTTGTGTTTGAGTCAATCCAGCAGCACCAACTGGTGCAGCTATACCTACAAGCATTGTCAGAGCCAATGTTACTCCAAGAAATTTTGAAGCAACTTTCATAAGCTTTGAATTTTTACTCATATTTTTTTATAAACGATTCCTTTTTTAATTAACTAATAATAACTAATAATTTTTAAAAGGAATTTTGGTATGAACTTTTTCAAGATATACCCTGAAAAAATTTTTAATTTTTAATTAAAAATTTTAAATAATTTTGAATTGACTTAATTTTTTTTAAAAATTATAAATTCATAAATTAAAAATTTCTTTAGGGTATATCCTGGCTTCGACAAGCAAAGCTCACACATTTTTTGATAAAACTTTTTATTTTTTAAACTTTGATTTGTTCTAAAAATATCAAAGGTTTAAAACCGAACGAAATAATAGCAATACAGAAATTCAGCCATTTTTTCTATTCCTTTTTCATATCTCCCTATTTAATTATCAATGATCTTTCTTAACTGAAACACCGCTTTTGGTGAACCAAAAGCGAGGCAGACATTACCTACACTTGAATAATTATAATATTGACTGAGCGACTTGAAAAGAAAATCTTTGTGGATAACTAAACAACATCGTTTTGCCAACAAAATAATATTGATTTCATTATAGCTTTTTTTGATAAAAAAGCAACAAAAATATGCTGTTTTTTTAACCAAAAAAGCGGGTGATTTTTTGCAAAAAACCACCCGCTTTTTACCTATCAAAATTTAAAATTTTATCTCCTGTAAACAATTAAAAAATAGAATATCTACTCCACCTTCTTTCTCCTTCTTTCTTAAGGACACCGTCGTTCACCATAGAAATCAATTCTCTTTGGATTGTTTTCTCACTGCAATTTTTTATTACATCTATAATGTCCTTTATAGTCACTCCCGCCTGTCCGTCAGGCAAATCTTTTTTGTCCTTTATAATTTTCAAAATCATTTCTTTTCTGCCAACCTTCTCATTTCCAGTCTTATTTTGTGATGAACTTTTTTTTGCGTAAAGGACATTATTTATTTCGGTATCGACATTTTCATTTCTCGTATTTTTATCAAGGACATTTACAAAACTTTTGTCCTTTTGTCCTTTATACTGTCCTTTATAAATTTTATCCTTTGTGGTGACTTCGGATATACTTTCTTCTGCTTTAAAAAAATTTCTTGAAAGCATATTCCTTTCCGGCTCGCTATCCTTTATCATTTTTAAAAACTTTCCATACTCGTTTACCAAAATAGAATAATTCATTTCAGAAACAAGTTTTGAAGATGCCGACAACTTTAACAAAGAATTAATTTCAGATGAAAGAGAATAAATTTTTGTAAAGGACTCTTGCGAATTATTAAAGGACATTATAAAAGACATTAATGAAACACATTTGTCCCTTAGATGATATTTCAAGGGTTCCCCATTAGGAAAAAAATCAGTGACAAGATAGATAGCCATTGTTATTTTCTCTAACTTACCCTGAGCAGAAGAAAGACCCTGTTCGCTTAGAGATAAAGACTCATTTTTTGTTATGTCTTTTAGATTAGTCATTGTTGTCCTTTATAGTTTTTATATAAATGTCTTTTACGCCAAAAAGACACTCACCCTATAATGTCCATTATAAACAAAAGGACATAAAAGACAATATTGACCAGACTTTTTTAATCTTTCAAAGAGTTTTTGTTTAACCAAATAAATAAACAGTTTTTTAAAAAATAAATATTCATTATGTTATAATTGTTATGTAATAATTAAATTTCTGAACAACTAAAATGCCTAAAAAATCTAAGAAGAAGGAGCCTAGAAAAGAAACAAAAAAGGAACCTACAATGTCCGAAGAAACCACAAAAAAAATAAACCTGAAAACAGAAACCGTCCATTGGGTTGTTTCGATATTTTTTTTCGTCTTATCTGTGTTTTTCGTTCTGGCTTCTTTTCACAAAGGAGGGATGGTCGGCGACAAACTTTTTGATTGGATGACCTATCTTTTGGGTGTCGGATACTTTCTTCTTCCTGCTTTGTTTTTTATCCTTGGAGCGTCATACGCCCGCGAAGTAAAAACCGATTTTGCAACAGTTAGAATTTTGGGTTCTATTATTTTTATTCTCTCTGGACTCGGAATAATTGATGTCGTCGAACAAGGAGAAGGAGGTCTCTTGGGCAACCTAATATCAATGCCGATGATAAAACTTTTTGATGTGACTGCTGGATTACTAATTCTCTCTGCACTACTAATTGTTTCTATCGTAATAATTTTTGACACGACACCAGACTTCAAGTCGCTGATGTTTTGGAGAAAAAATAAAAATCCAAATTCTGATTTTGATGATGATGATTTTGACGAAGAAATCATCGATGAAAAAATTGCAGGTGACGAAAATGAAAAAGATACAAATGATTCAGAATCAAAACTAAAAGGCATCTTGAATTTTTCAAAAAAAGAAAAAAGTGAGGAAGAAAATTTTGACGAAAAAATAGAAACAACTACCAAGAAAAAATTTTTTGGAAACAAGAAAATTACCCTCCCTATCAACCTCTTGTCAAAAGACAAGGGCAAGCCTGGTGTGGGTGATATAAAAGCAAATTCAAACATCATAAAACGCTGTCTTTACAATTTTGGAATCAGTGTCGAGATGGACGAAATTTCAATCGGGCCATCTGTTACCCGATACGCTTTGAAACCGGCCGAAGGAGTAAAACTTTCCCGCATCGTTGCTTTGCAAAATGACCTGTCTTTGGCACTCGCCGCTCACCCACTCAGAATCGAAGCACCTATCCCCGGCAAAGCATTGGTCGGAATTGAAATTCCCAACAGCACAAAAACTACTGTCGGATTGGCAAGCGCTTTTGAATTGAAAAATTTTCAAGAATCAGAAAACCCTCTGACCATTGCCCTAGGGAAAGACATCTCGGGAAATTTTCATTTTTCAAATTTGGCAAAGGCTCCCCACATGTTAATTGCCGGATCAACAGGTTCCGGAAAATCGGTCACCATTCACACATTGATTATTTCTCTACTATATAGAAACAATCCGGAAGAGATGCGATTCATAATGATTGACCCAAAAAGAGTTGAGTTGACCCTCTACAAAAACATCCCCCACCTACTGACTCCTGTTATCACCGACGCCAAAAAAGCAATTTTGGCATTGAAATGGGCAATCAAAGAAATGGATAGAAGATACGAAATCCTCGAAGCCGAATCAGTAAGAGATATTCAGTCATACCACAAAAATATTTTGGAACCAGCCAGAAAAAAATTGGAGGGTAAAAAAGATGTGGACGAAAAAGAAATCCCAGAGGCGATGCCTTTTATTGTTGTCATAATAGACGAATTGGCAGATATCATGCAAACATACCCAAGAGAATTGGAATCAGCAATTGTCAGATTGGCACAAATGAGCCGTGCCGTTGGTATTCACCTTATTCTTTCTACCCAAAGACCTTCGGTAAATGTTATTACCGGTCTTATCAAAGCCAACGTCCCTACCAGAGTGGCACTACAGGTTGCTTCACAGGTTGACTCACGAACGATTTTGGATATGAGTGGTGCGGAAAAATTGTTGGGTGCTGGAGATATGCTTTACTTGTCGGGAGATATGTCAAAGCCAAGAAGAATCCAAGCTGCTTATATTTCTGAAAATGAAGTAAAGAGCGTGGTTAAATTCTTGAAAGACGCTTATGCAGACGAAATCCCAGACGAAATCGATATTAGTGTTGCAGGACAAGACAAAAATGTTTTGTTTGAAGGAATATTAGACGGAGGGTTAGACGACGATAGCGACGATTTGTATGAAGCAGCAAAAGACGAAGTAATAAAAGCTGGCAAGGCGTCTACTTCATATATCCAAAGAAAATTACGAGTGGGTTACGCCCGAGCAGCACGATTGATGGATATGCTGGAAGACAGAGGTGTTATTGGTCCGTCAGATGGTTCAAAACCAAGAGAAGTATTGGTTAACAGAGATAATAATGCCGGAAACTCAAATGAAAATACAGAAGAAGAATTTGACGGAGAATATTTGAAAGCGGACGAAAAAACAGTGTTAAGTTAATATTTTGAATAGAAATGCAAAAATTAAAATCAAAGCTTACCAAAAATATTTTTATTGTTTTGGTGGTCGTGATAATAGGAAGTTACAGTTTTTACCAAACACGCAACATTATCAAAGGGCCGATAATCAAGATTGAATCCCCTGCTAATGGCATTACTGTTAGCGATCCAAATGTCTATATAAAAGGAATGGTAAAAAATGCCGCCTACATTACAATGAATGGCCGACAAATTTTTGTTAATGAAAATAATATTTTTAACGAAATAGTTACTCTGTCGTACGGATATAATGTGTTGGAAATAGAAGTTAAAGATAAATTTGAAAGAATTAAAAAAGAGAGGCTAGAGTTGGTATATAGAGATTAGTTGGTAGTGAGTAGTGAGTAGTGAATAGAAAAATTTTTAATTTATAATTTATAATTTTTAAACAATTTTTAATTATTTAATTTTTAATAACATGGCAAAGAAAACAACAAAAAAAGAAATCGGTGGAGGGATTGAAGAAACAATCGCTCAAATCCAAACAAAATTTGGTGAAGGCGCTATCATCAAACTAGGTGACGCTCCGAGAGTAGATATAAAAGCAATTTCAACAGGGTCAATTGGACTAGATCACGCTTTAGGAATTGGTGGAATTCCTAGGGGAAGAATAATTGAAATATTCGGTCCTGAATCATCCGGAAAGACCACTCTCGCCCTTCATGTAGCGGCTTCGGCCCAAAAAGATGGCGGGATATCTGCCTTTGTTGATGCCGAGCATGCTCTTGATCCTGAATATGCAAAAAAACTGGGGGTAAATATCAACGAACTATTGGTTTCTCAACCAGATAATGGAGAACAGGCTCTGGAAATCACAGAAAGTTTGGTACGCTCTGGAAAAGTTGATGTAATTGTGGTAGATTCAGTAGCGGCGTTAACCCCAAGAGACGAAATTGAGGGTGATATGGGCGCTCACCATGTTGGGAAACAGGCTCGTTTGATGTCACAAGCTCTTAGAAAATTGACCGCTTTGGTTGCAAAAAGCAAAACAACGGTTATATTCATAAACCAGATAAGAATGCAGATTGGTGTAATGTTTGGTAACCCAGAAACAACCCCTGGAGGAAAAGCATTAAAATTCTATACATCTGTCAGATTGGATGTCCGAAGAATTGCTCAAATCAAAAAGGGTGAGGATGTGGTTGGCGGACGCGTAAGAGTAAAAGTAGTAAAAAACAAGGTTGCTGCCCCATTCAAACAAACAGAATTTGACTTGATGTATAATGAGGGCATTTCAAAAGAAGGAGAGATGATTGCCCTTGGTGAAAAATATGGAATCATTACAAAAAAAGGAGCAACATACAGTTTTGGCGACGAAAAATTGGCAGTTGGTTATGACAATGCAAGAACATTTTTGAGAGAAAACAAAAAGGTGGCTACTGAGGTTATGAAACAGATTAAAGAAAAATTAAAAGAACTTTAATTTTGTTAGATTAGAAATTAGAAATTTTAAGTATATGTTAGCGTATAACGAAATAGTACAGAGAAAGTATATTGTCATGGATGGAGAACCTTACGAGGTGATTTCTTCTCATGTATTTAGAAAACAACAGAGAAAACCTGTTAATCAAACAAAACTCAAGAATTTGCTTACTGGAAAAGTTGTAGAAAAATCTTTTCATCAAGCAGAAAAAGTTGACGAGGCAGATATTGAAAGAAAAAATATAAAATATCTTTATAATAACAAAGGTGAATTTTGGTTTTGCGAAGAAAATGATCCAAGCACGAGATTTAGTCTTTCAACAGACATAATCAGCGGTTCTCAATTTATGAAACAAAATTCTATTGTTGATGCCAGAGTTTTTGACGAAAGAATAATCAGCGTTTCCCTACCAATCAAAGTTACTTTGTTGGTTAAAGAAGCTCCTCCTGCAGTCAAGGGTAATACAGCTACCGGTGCAAACAAATTGGTTGTTTTGGAAACAGGAGCAACCGTAGGAGTGCCAATTTTCGTAAAAGAGGGTGATGTAATTGAAGTTAATACAGAGACGGGAGAATATACAGGCAGAGTTTAAAATAAAAATGTGGGCGGTCCGACCGCCCACATTTTTATTTTAGACTCTGCCAATTTCTAATATCTAATTTCTAAATAACTCTCAATTACGAAACTCGCTGTTTTGTTCTGGATCGCTTCGCAAGCTCGCGAAGACGGACGGAAAAGCAAAGCTTTTCCGTCCGTCTCTGCGAACGAAGTGAAGCAGTCCAAGAGTTTCATAATCAAGAGTAAATAAATTATAAAATTTAAAAAACAAAAGAACGGAATTTGCCGTAAGGCAAATTCCGTCCTATATATTCACGCCTCGATTTCCTTACCCACATCAGCAATCGCTTTCTCCGGATCATCCTGCATAATCCGGTCAAGCATTTTTTGGGCAAATTCTAGTGCATCACAAAAATCTCTTCTTCGCATTCTTCCGACAAAACCCCAGAAAACATTAGAATTTTTATAACAAGAACAATAATTATCATTAAAAAGAGAACAATGTCGGCAAGGAGAAACATGGGATTCGGGATTATCAACAAATTCCTCACAATAACCACATTCTGCAACAACAAGAAGATCATGCCACCCGATGGAATCAACATCAAAAAGTTGCTTATTTTTAACTCGTCTAACAACCTCTTCCCACTTCTCTTTTGATCGACACCATCTCTCCGGCCATTCCGCCGAATATTCAGATTCTGACATTTCAGATTCTCCTATTCTAAAGATGATTAAGAAAAACAATCTACCTATAAAATTACAATATATCAAAAATAAAAGCAAATAAACTATACTAAGATCCTGACGACCGTCAACAAATGCACAAAATTTAAAATCTAGCTTTTATTTACGATCGTTTTTAAATGCTAGATTTTAATTACCATATTGAATTTTAAAAGCCCGAGCGTATGCTCGGGTTTTTTATTCTCAGACAAGACAGCATTATTTGGATCCAAAAATGCCCCTATATAAATCATCTATTCTCTCAAGTGGGTCTTCTTTAAGAAAACTTTCCCAAAACTTTTTATGGTCAGGTGACTCCCAAAAACAACTCCGATCATCAAACTTCAAAAGATATTCAAGCCACCACTTGTTTTCATTAATTAATTTATTGATATCATTGTCTGTTTGTGCCATAACAAGTTTCAATTTAAAATCACTGATTTTCCTTGCAAGGATATCTCTCAAAACGGAAAAAGATTCTTCCAAAAAAGGAAAGTTGCTAGAGATATGCTCTTGAATTTCCACATCTAGCAAAGAAAAAAAATCAGCCTCTATTGCCAGCTCGTCAAAAAAATCAGTTACAAGATCTTTATTTGATATTAATTTCTGACAAATACGACACTGACCGGCGTTTAGCACACCTTTGCCCCAATCATCTGAAATCTGGTGACAAACAGAACCATCAACCCAACATCTTTGACTCATTTTACTACCCCTTTCGAATATATTAATGTTTTATAAACACTTTATCTCCGTTAGTTATATCAAAATCGATATTTTTAAGCAAACTTGAGTAAGTGTAAATAATGTCAAAAAAAACGGCCGAACTGTTTTCCCTCGTCTTTTCTCAAATCTAGCTTTTATTTACGATCGTTTTTAAATGCTAGATTTTAATTACCATATTGAATTATAAAAGCCCGAGCGTATGCTCGGGCTTTTGATGTTAAAACAGGTACAGTTACCATCTCTAATTCGTCTTGTGCCTAATTAACTGAAACTGATCAATTTCTCGAAAAAGGGATATTAATTCTGCGAAAGTCGATGAATTTTCAAAATGATTGCTATAGAATAGTTCATCCAACCTCACCAATAAATCCTTGTAGACTTTTAAATCGTTTTCTTCTGAATCCAATGTCTGGAGAATTTCCTCCCACGTATCCTGACTACTGGAAACCAAAATCAATTCCCTATTTACTTCAACAACGGTTCTGATTTCAAGAAGACTATTGGATGACTTAACTTTCTCGACAAAATCTTCCAAATGTTTTTTGAGAAGCTTCTGAAGATCTCCCAATAAATTATAAATGAAACAGGCATTTTCTAAAACATTAGCCTGAGCCAGACTACTTAAAGTACTTTCCCTGTCTATCCAGTCATCTTTTTTTTCTCCGATGACCTCAAAAAAGAAATCTTCTATTTCGCCTTTTCGCCCGACAATCCTTGTACAGTCTTTGCAGATCCCAGAATTCAAAATACCGAGAATCATTCTGTCCGATTCGTGACAAACTTTGTTATCGATCCAGCAAATATTCATATACACCTCATTCGTAATGTTTTAAGATTCTTTTGAGAGATTCCGCGCTATCTTGTGACAAATATTCCTCATGTTTTTTCAAAATTCTGAGAAGCGAACATATTATGCCGATGTCCTCATCACTTACAAATACAGAATCAATGCTATCGCCTATTAGGTCAATGATTAGTTCCTTATTTAGTTCATACCTGACACAGTGCGAACAAGAATTTATAGGAGAATCCTTTAAACAAGATAAATCACTATGGTAAGGACAAACATCCCCATCAATCCAGCAAATACTTTTTTGATTTTTACTCATTCAATCATCCTCTAATTAAGATTTTAGATTCAATTTTTCTCTGCTAGTTATATCAAAACTGTCATTTTAAAGCAACAAAAAACTCCCTTTCGGGAGTTTTTTGTTGCTTTGTTATCGAATGATATATGGAAGTAGACCAAGAAATCTCGCTCTCTTTACGGCTTCTGCCATTTGTCTTTGGTGCTTTGCACAAAGACCAGATCTCTTTCTGGCAACCATTCTTCCGTGTGGATTCATAAACTTTCTCAAAGATTCAACATCTTTGTAGTCTATGTGGCTGATATTATTTTTTGAAAAAAAACATTGTTTCATATTCTAGTTTTTAGTTATTAGTTTTTAGTTATTAGAACGGGATATCTTCTGGATTAATCTCGTCCTCCGGATATTCTACTGTTGGAACTTCCTTTGATGCTACTGCCTGTGCGGTATTTCCCGCTGGCTGATATCCTTGTGATGATCCTTCTTTTCTCGGTCCAAACTGAACGGTCTCGGCAACAATTTCGGTTTTATACTTTTTAACACCTTCTGATTCCCAACTTCTTGTCTGTAATCTTCCTTCTATCAAAACGCTGCTTCCCTTTTTTAAATATTGAGCAGTTGTTTCTGCTTGTCTACCAAAAATTACAACATTATGAAACTCTGTATCTTCCTGCTTGTTTCCGTCTTTGTCTTTCCAAACTCTATTTGTCGCAACTCCTATATTTGCAACTTGAATTCCAGAAGGAAGAGATTTCAATTCAGGATCTCTTGTTAGGTTACCGATAATAATTACTTTGTTTAAATACATACTAAAATTTTAATTTATTAAAATTTTACAAATTCCAAATCCCAAACTCCAAATCCTAAACAAATTCAAATTTTTAATTCTCAAAATTCAAAACTTTCATATTTTGAATTTTGGCTATTTGACATCGTTTAGGATTTAGAATTTAGACATTAGGATTTATAAAAATATTTTATATATTTTTATTCTATCACCAATTCATCAATTGTGCTGTCCAATTCTTTTTTTGCTTCTACTGTTTCCTCTGTCGCAACCACTTCTTCCTTAAGAACCTCTGGTTTTCCTTCGTTGAAAGAGAATTTTCCAGTCTTAACAGGTGGGATAATAACATTTTCTCTTGTTGTTACAATCAAAAGATATCTTAGAAGACTATCATTGCCATCAAGACCCTTCTTTATTCCGGCAACATTCTCAGCATTAGCTTCAAATTTTAACCAACCAAAATAGGCATTAGTATATTTTTGATTTTTTCCAGATACTGATTTAACCATTGTATAAGTTAAATTTTTTATCTCAGGGGCACCTTCGGAAATGAAAGATCCTTTGTTTTTCTCAACAATATCCTTTATTTCAGAAACTTTTCCTGAAATTTTTACCTCTTCAATGTTAGGTAACAAAAGATAGCCTACCTCGTAGACCTTATTTTCATCATTATTTGATAGTTTTTCTGCGTTTGTCATAGACCCTAGATTATCATAAGTTATTAGCTAATGCAATATTAAAAGGCTATTTTAAACTCTCTAAGGGCATTTTTAACCATTTGATCTCTAACTTGTTCAAAATCGAGCCCTTTTATCTCGGCAATTCTTTTAACTACTTCTTTTACATACGACGGCTCGCACCTCTTTCCCCTGAAAGGCACCGGTGCCACAAAAGGAGCATCGGTCTCTGACATTATTTTATCTAAAGAAATATTTTTGATAACTTCGTCGTAGTCTTTGGCAAAAGTAATTACCCCAGTAAATGAAATTGTGAAACCCAAATCAATGTATTTTTTTGCCAAATCTGTATCTCCGGAAAAGAAATGGATATTGCCTCTCAATTTTTCGCCGTATTGATTTTTCTTTTCTTCCAAAATTTTAATTGTTTCAATATGAGCATCGCGAGTATGAATCATCAATGGTTTATCGTATTTAACAGCAAAATCAATTTGGCTTTTAAAAATTTCTATTTGTCTTTTCTTTTCTTCTTCAACAGACAAGCCTTGCTTGTCTGTTAGATTGAAAAACTCAAGTCCGCATTCTCCGATTGCTACTACCTTTGGACTTTTTACCAAATCAACATAATCATTTTCATCAAAATTTTCTTTGTGGTTATCATTCGGATGTAAACCAATAGTGGCATATATATTTTCGTGTTTTTCCGCAAGAGCGACAGCTTTTCTGGAATCCTCCAAATCAGTTCCAACAGTAATCGTAAAAATACCCTCGTCTTTCATACGAGAAATTACATCGTCTTTATCTTCATCAAATTTTGGAAAATCCAAATGAGAATGAATATCAAAATAATTTATTTTCACGAAGATGATTGTAACATTTTTTATCTACCCTCCAAAATATCTCTTACCGTATTAACTATTGTATTATCAACACTAAACGAAACAAGGAGTCCAACAATCGCGTTAATTTGAGCAAGTGTTAATTTAACAAAATCAGCACCGGACGAAATTGTCTCTGATATTTTTTCAGTTACAGAACCACTGAAAGAATTTCCATAAACTTCGTTGAATTTAATTCTGGTTTTTGGACCAAAAACACCATAACCGGTCGTTTCAGCAGATCCAGAAGAAATAATGCCATATTTTTCTTGAAATCTCTTCACTGCCTTGACTGTTAATTCTCCAAAATATCCGGAAACAACTCCTTCAGGATAAATTGTTTTATCTTTCGCAAAAATTTCTTGTAATTTTCTTACTCTATCGTTCTTTAAACCGAACCAAAGATTTTGATCAAGTAGTGGTGTCATAGACTCTGACACAAAGGTACTAGTTACTTTTTCTGTTTCAGAAACAGCCATGCTTTCAACACTAGAATTTGGTTGAACCGACAAAATAGAAAATGGTGAGAAATTTGGTTTTTTGTCATAAGCAGAAATTGCATAATAATATGTTCTGCTATTGTCCAATTTTGTGTCTATATATTCTTGTTTTTTACCCTCATAAACAACATCGTAAGTACTTCTTAGATCATCAATGGTTTTGTTCAAAGTATTTATTATAGAAGTGGATCTCAAAACAATAACACGAACAAAGTCAGCATCAGTTGGGTTTTGCCAAAACAAAGCAACTTGTTTATTGGCAGGAACCGCTCGGAAATTTAGAGGCTGAGCAGGAGGAACATTGTCTGTGAAAATTCCTCCGCTTCCACCACCCCCACCACCAGAACCACCGCCATTACCACCGCCGGAATTTCCCGGAGAGCTATCTGCGGGCAAAGTTTTAAAGGAAATAATATTTGAAATGGAAGAAGAATTTCCAGTATCGTCCAATGCTTTTATTGCGAAGTAATAATTTGTATCTGGAGCAAGACCGACGGCAATATATATATTTTCCGTAGATCCGGCAATTGAAGGTATCGGTTCTCCAACAATCTGATGTACATCCGGCCACATCGAGGAAGTCATCTCGTTTTCTGAATAACGGATATCATACGAAGCTGCCGTTCCAAAATTTCCATCATCTCCAGTTGCTGTCCAGTTCAAAGTAGCTGATGTCTGGGTAACATCGGATGCTCTAAAATCGATTATTGGATCGGGAGAAATAAAATCCGTTAACCCCGGGGTTACAAAAGTTTTGTCGATAGAAATTGATTGATTTCCCGCGTTGTCTTTTGATTTCACTCTGTAATGATAGATGGTTTTGTCCGGAGAAAGTCCTGAAAGAGAAGTCTCGTAAGATGTTTTTAAAATTGTATTTTCTGCCGTTAAACTTCCATAATTTGTCGTAAAACCGTATTCCAATTGAGAGGTCGTCAATTCGCTTGTATTCCATCGGATGACCGCTGTTGTCGAAGACAGTGTTGTATCAGAAATATTTGAAATAATCGGTGCAATGTTATCTAAACTAATTTTGTCGCTCGCAACAACAGAAACATTGCCAGCAGAATCCCTGTATTTTACATAGACTGTTTTTTCTCCATTTGTAGAAGAAAGTGTCCACGCTTTTGTCGTAACATAATTTTCCCAAGCTGAATAACTTGCTCCATCATTGGATAATTGCATTTGTGTCACAGCAATATTATCAGTCGCTCCGAGTGCAAGAGTTACACTTGTAGAATTTGTCAGACTTGTGTTGTTATTAATTGAAATTGTTGGATTAGCAGGAGCTTGATTGTCAGTAACAATTGGAGCGTTGTATTCGTCATTATCTGTTGTCGAAATACAACCAGGATCATTTGGATAATCAGTTAGACCGTCATTGTCATTATCAAGATTGTCACTGCATTGATAGATTGTTGAAGGTTCTTCTCGAAGCGGATGAGGATAAGTGTATGGAACATACCCCGGCAATGATGTGCCGTCGTCATAATAATCTGGAGCAACCCCATGTCCCGCTACATAATTATCTTGATTCTGAATATAATCTGTCATAAGTTGTGTCTTTCCGCACACGACATCACAACTACCCGACAATTCCTTTGGACCAATCTTTGATACATCTACCGGATTTCCGGAAAAAATATTATTCCAAATATACAACGGCTCTGATGCATTATTTTTTCCTCTTCCCACTTGGTAGAGACACGGCCAACCTTCTCCTCCATTACCACCGGTGCTGCAACAACATGGAGGATTTTCCTCTATATTCTGACAGTAATTTTCATCCACTCGATATTCTGACAATTGAATACCTCGATTTAATTTACCATTATTTGTGATGGTATTATTGAAAATAGCTCCGGAACCACCGCGAATATTCATTGCATTGGTATTGGAAAATCCTTGATCTATACGAATATCGTTATCATATATTTCTACCCATCGAGTACCGGAATATGGATTTGGATTTCCACAGTATCCATGAGCATCTATGTTGGCATTGTGAATCTCATTATGTCTAACGACATATCTTGCACCTGCTCCAATACCCATTACGACATGGTGAGCAGAAACCGAGGAAGGCTCATTATTAGCAAAGATATTATCTTCTATATAAGTTGCTGAGACCTTTCCAGACAGAGTGTCTGTCGTCCATGCGATAGCATTATTTCCCCCCACATGAATAGTCTCTTTTCCACCCTCACCAAAAGTATTTTTGTAAATAAGACCATAATTTCCGTTGATATAAATTGCCGTACCCAAACGCCACACTCCTCCGCTCCATGCACCATCAAAATTACAACTTGTTATTATCACGGGCTTATCGGTTATGTTGCCGACAATGTTGAGTGTCCTGTTTTTTGCCGATGCACCAGCCAACCAGCCTATATTTTTTATTGTAATATTATGTGTGACATCCGGAGTAATGTTAAGGCGTCCACCATCATTGGTAATAATGGTTGTCGATTTGCCTAATCCAGATAAAGTTATTCCTTTGCCAGTCAAAGTAACATCAGAAGTCCATATACAATTCCCAGCAGGAATTGAAACTACATCTCCATCAGAAGCATTGTTTATGGCTGTTTGAACAGCAGATTGACTACAGCTGGTGGCGTTGATGATGTTGCCTCCGGTTTGAACTGATTGAGTAGTAGCCGAGGTTGATGTTGATTGGCTGGAATTGTTTCCGGCAGCGTCATAAGCGCTTACCGTATATGAGTAAGATGTGTTAGCGGTTAATTCTGTGTTTGAATACGAGGTGCTTGTGATTGTGGTTATCTGAGTTCCATTTCGATATATTTTGTAACCAACTACTCCGACTGCATCAATAGATGCTGTCCATGTTAGATTAATTTGTGAACTTGATACGGCAATAGCTGTTAGGTTGGTTGGTTTTGTGGGTGCGGTGGTGTCTGAAGATGGCGGTGAGCCTGCTGCTTCTCCTCTTAGCGGATGGGGGTAGGGATATGGAGTATAATTAGGTCTCTCAATATTAACAAAATAATCTCTTCCTTCCTGTATCTCCTCTGTGGCACCGGAATTAGTTTTTACGGAGGCATTACCTCCAGTTGAATATTTATTGTTCCAGATATATACAGGCTCTGATGTCTGGTTTATTCCTCTACCAATTTGATCGCAACAAGGATATCCTTCGTTAGACGAACAACATGTATCCTGATTATCTCCACAACCATAATTACTTACACTACAACTGTTAGAATTATCCGGATAAAACATCTGAGCCGATCCCACATTTCCCGTATATGTTGTTCTGTATTCCGTCAAATAAATACAACTATCATTTCTTCCACAAGGATACCCATTCAAAATCCATTCGTTATTGAAAATAACCCCGGTACCTCCCCTCAATTGAAATGATGCCCCCCTATTTAGCCCTTTATGTATAAAAGTATTTTCGTAAGCTTCGATACTTCTTGTTCCTCTTTTATTTGAACCATGTCCAAATCCGTGAGTATCAATGGTATCATACCAATGTCCATAAGAACCACCTTCATCAGTGACAGTGTTATACCTAAACACATAACTAGCACCCCATCCTCCGAGAGTAACATGATTACAAAAAGAATTTCCATCTCGACAATAAAACAAATTATCCTCAATAAAAGTATTTTTTTGTGTTCCAACTATACTAGCAGAAGACCATGCAACATCATCAGTCCCAAACATATATATTGTCGTATCAGAAGAACCATTGCTAGTGATATAAAAATCATTATCAGCAATCACACCTAAAGAATTACCACATGTTTCTATTGCCCCTTGTCCCATTTCAAAAATATTTCCTGAAACAATCCAATCTGAGGGGCCTTGTGTTATTGAACAAGTACTATAAGATATATTTCCAACTAATATAAAAGGATTGGAGACTGAATATTGACCCGTTCCAATAAATTTCATATCTTCCAAAACAATTCCTGTACTACCATTAGGAATATGAAAACCGTAGCCACTAATGACAGTTTGTTGATTCGTTCCACTTATTGTTATGTTATTTTTATTTATATCTAGACGATTTGTCCATATACAATTCCCAGCAGGAATTGAAACTACATCTCCATCAGAAGCATTGTTTATGGCTGTTTGAACAGCAGATTGACTACAGCTGGTGGCGTTGATGATGTTGCCTCCGG
>Ga0209541_10005986_pt1 | contig 20968 bp, 24 predicted proteins | sample RifCSPlowO2_01_FD_184027 | JGI IMG/M metagenome (GOLD analysis project Ga0209541, IMG submission 184027) | Groundwater microbial communities from Rifle, Colorado - Rifle CSP2_plank lowO2_0.1 (SPAdes) (version 2) | ecosystem: Environmental > Aquatic > Deep subsurface > Groundwater | place... | reverse complement strand
GGGGGGGGTGACTTTACACCTTAATCAATGAATTTATAGATTCACTTCTGGTTAGTTTTATCAAAGTTTAATACTGTTCTCTAAACTATATATTCTGGGCAAGTGTTACGTGACAACCACGCGTAGGGTATTTAAATAAAGGAATCTTAATAATAAATAATGTACCAAATATATCCCGAGTTACCTAAGTTAGCAACAAAACAAGCAATTTATATTGCTAAGGCCTTAAAAGCAAAGTATAACTTACCAATAACTAAAACAATTAATAAAACAAACTTTAATGAGTTTTATAGCAGTTTGAATAAAACTGTTAATTGTGATGAAGAAACCACAACAGGAATTCTAAAAATAATCAATGATCTCAAAGAAAACCCAAATAGTTTAATTAATGAAGGAGAGAAAATTTTCTCAGAAGAATCTAAGTTTAAAACAATAAACTGGACAAATGTAATCAGCAATATTAAAAACAAATTCAAGTTTACTAACAAGAAACTAGGAGAGAATATCGGTTGCGGTTATAAAAATTTTAGTTTCTGGGAAAACGGGACAAAAAATCCAAACTACGATAATTGCAAAAAAATATTAAAATTCATAAATCAACATAATCTAGATTTAGAAAACCTATCAAAACCACCAACCAGAAGACATACTTACAAAGATAAATACGAAAAAATAAGGAATTTAACTATAAATGAAGAAATAGCGGAGTTTATAGGAATATTAAATGGAGATGGGACTATCACCAAATCTGGATTAATAGTCATAACAGGCAATTCTACAGAAGATTTAATGCATCATATAACTAGAATTAAAACATTATCCAAAAAGTGTTTTGATAAAAAAACCACTACTAAGATTAAGAAGAGTGTTGTAGCATCTGGTTTTACATCACGCTACATTTCAAAACAACTAAAAAAATTAGGCCTACCAAACGGAAAGAAAAATAATCTAAGAATACCAAAACCAATTTTAAATGACAAAAAATTACTAAAAAGTTATTTGAGAGGATTATTTGACACAGATGGAACTATATGTAGAAGGAATAAACACAACATAAGGATAGGTTATGGGTCATTTAGAGAAGAAATGTTTACAAAAGAAGTTTTTTATGGCCTAAAAAAATTAGATTTCAATGCAAAATTTGCAAAACACGAAAAGTATAGGGCTGAGATTGGGAATGACAACGACGTTATCAAATTTTTTAAAGAAATTGGAAGTTGCAATTACTCCAAAGTTGCTAGGTTTATTTATTGGAGACTATTTGGCGTCTGCCCTAGTTATGATTATAACACATTTAAGGCAAAATTAAAAGAAAAATCAATAGACGTAGAAGAAATAAAAACACCTTTTCTCTGGGATAAGAAATACATCTATAAATTAAAACAATCTTTTCAAAGCGAATTATTACCAAAAATAGAAGAAGATGAAATGAGACTAAAAATAATAAAAAGCAATATTAATTGGAAAGAAAAAATTTCATTTTTGAAAGAAAAGTTCAATATAAAAAAATTAACTAACGAACTACAATGTGATTATAGAACTTTATGGCAATGGCAAGTAGGAACAAGAACCCCAAACATTAATATGCGCATGAAAATAATGAAATTTCATAATAAAAACAAGGCTAATCTAATCCAAAAACTCTTTATTCTTTATTTTGGTTGGCAAATAAGTATCTGAAATGAAACTAATACCTTTAGCGCTTAATGCTTGTATTTCAACTTTGGCATTATTTTCTTTCATCATTTTAAATTGCCTTTGCCAATCTTTATTGTCTTTAAACCATTCATATTCGGCTATCTGTTTTAATCTAACGGCATCTTGATCTGTGAATTTAATAAGGTGTTTCTTTAAATCATATTTAACAATATCATCACAACTAATACCTAAAAATTTGACACCCGGAATTGTCAATCTTTCTGAAGCATGGGCAAGGGCAATTGAACCATAGCGTATAACAGAATAAATATACACCCCCCAGGGATCATTATCTACTAATACATATATAGGTAAATTTTTCTCTTCATATAGTCTTTGAAGTAATCTCCTAATCCCCCTGGTTGTTTGGCCTTGAGATGTAACTATTATTGCATTATTTTTTGACCAAAACTTATCTTCCACCAATCTTTCAAATGTACTTGCCTTCTCCATGTATAAAACATACTTGGCATTAACTTTTTTAAAGATTAATTCATCAGTAATAGAAGGTATAGAATAACCACCCCTTCCTAATTTAGAACAATCAATAGTATCTTTATTATCCTCAACAACAAGATTACCAACCATACTCCCCATCTTGTTAGCAGAAACATGTAATTGCTCCCTTGACAAACCAGTAATAACTTCAAGATCCTCTATAGCTTTATCAGATTCAACTTGATCATCTACAAGATTAACTTTAGTACCTGGTATTGTCCTTTTGGTCATATAAAAAATGCCTCTAAGATGCTCGTGCTTCCCGCTACCAAGTAATTCTTTTTTAATAACGCTTGCAACTTCAGCAGTTTGTAAAAACTTTTTCGCATGAGCAACATTAAAAAAGATTCTTTGTGCTTCTTTATTTCCCAAAACCAAGGTTCTGGATTTTTTATCAAAAGTCACATTGCTTAAAGCCCTGACAGGCAAAGTAATAACCGGTCCTTTTCCTTTTCCAATTTGCTTGACTATGTCATCTCCAAATTCAATTAAGTTTTTTTCTGATTTTGTCTTTTTCATTTTCTTTTCCAAGGTTTTCTTTTTAAGAAAAGCTTTTTCATTTCAATTTAGCCTGAACTTCTTTTTTGCTTTTTTTAGCCTCTTCTTTGACAGGGCTAACCTTATTTTTAACTTCCTCAACTATTTCTTTATCAACTCCTGCTAATATGTCTTTCATGCTTTTCTTTAAAATCTTATTTAAACCTTCCTCAATTTTATTTTTCTTTTCATTAGTTAAATTAGACAAAGCGCTGCTTAGTTCAGGAATGTATTTCTCAAATAAATTTGCTCTTTCAGCCTGTTCCCTGGCTTTTACAGTTTTTCTTATATACCCTCCGATTTTTCTTCCAACTTCCTGCAAAGCCAGTTTTATCTCTTTTATAATCTCTGGATAATGTGCAATTGCTTCCTTAGCCTCACTAGTAAAAGGCACCCAAACAGAGGCAATATGAACTAAAATTACTACAGGTCCGCTAGGCAAAGCACTTTTACTTTGGCTTAATCCATAGTTTCTCCAAGAAGTGTTTATCACGCTTCTAGTAATAGCACAAGCGCTTTGTTGATATTGTAAAGGAACCTTATTCGCAAATCTAATAACCCTAACTAATTCTTCATTATTAGTACTTAATTCTCCTCCAAAACAAACAGCTGCTTCAACTTGAAATGGAAAACCCCTGTAAACACTTGGTCTTCTTGTAACAGCAGCATAAAAATCAGCCTTAATCTCTTTCTGCAACCCTTTCAACAAAGCTTCTTCACCAATAGGACTTAAGCAGTTTAATGGCGGACTTGAAATTTTAGTATTTTTAATAGCATTAATCAAAGCTTCGGCTTGATCGTGATTTATTTCTTTAGGATCTAATTTTAAATCAACTTTTGCCTTATCACAAATTTCTTTAGCAACATTATTTGAAACTCTTGAAAATTCTTTTTCAAAAAAACTTTGAATTGTTTTAGCTTTTGTCCCCTTTGACATTCTTAACAAAACACCAATCTCAACACCATAAGGATGCGGCTTTATTGCTTTAGGTTCTTTAGGTAAATTATTCACAACTCTAGGAAAATTAATTTTTTCTTTTAATGGACTAACATAAATTAGATTTAAATGCGGATTAGCAATAGCCGCCTGTTTTAAATATTCCTCAACGCTTTGTCTTCCTTTTTGATATTTTCCTTCTAATTCAATTTCAACTCTAGTCCCATGATCTAGCTCAAAATTAACAATATCATCTTTCACAATTTCAGGTTCATTTTTATGTATATCAATTCTTAATTCATAATAGTGCGCAGGTTTCCCTTTTCCAATTTTAGAAATAATTTTAGCTGGTTTTCCAGTTGTTAATTGCCCGTATAACACACTAGCACTTACTCCAATTCCCTGCTGTCCTCTTCCTTGCTGCATCCTGAAAAACTTGCTTCCATATAATAATTTAGCAAAAACTTTTGGTATTTGTTCTTTTACAATTCCAGGACCATTATCCTGTACAGAAACAACAAACCTGTTTTCATTTACCTGCCTTACCTCAACTTTTATTTCTGGAAGAACCTTCATTTCTTCACAAGCATCTAGAGAATTATCAACTAACTCTTTTACAGTAGTGCTTAAAGCTCTTAAAGGATTATCAAATCCTAGCAAATGCCTATTTTTTTCGAAGAAAGCTGCGACCGAAATTTCTCTTTGCTCTAATGCCAATTCTTCTGCCTTAGTTTTCACCATTTTTTAAAAAAAATTCAAATCTCTTTATAAAATTTGTTATTATTCCATTTTTATCTTTTTTAATTCTCTGTCAATAAAACCATACACATTTCCATGCTGACTCCCGCTTAATAATTTCTCAACCCCTTTTCTCGCAACCCCGATCATCTCAACTTTCCCTATCAAAGAAACAGTTTTTCCAAAAACAACCATATCACATCCAGTTAACCTCTCTATTACTCTTCTAGCTTTGCCTTTTGTTCCGATTAATCTTGCTTTTATCCTTCTGAACTTTTTATCACTATCGCCAGTAAAATCCTTTATGTTAATTACCTCTAAAATATATTGCTCATTCATTAAACTTAAAGCAACTAAAGGATTAAATCCTCTGCCTATTGCTTTAACTATGTTTTCGCAAATAAAACCATTAACAGCATCCCCGGTTATAACAACATCGCCTTCAGCAGAAATTTCTAATTGACAATTAGTATTCTTTTGAATTAATCTTTTAGTCTCTCCTTTTTTGCCTACAAGAACTCCTACTCTTGACCTTGGTATTTTTAATTCATACATTTTTAAGAAAAATCAAAATTCATTAATATCCAGCTGTTTTAAATGCCCATTATTCCTTAACCAATTAACCTGGCTTGATCTATATTTAAATAACACATCTCCTTTTTCATCGCCCCCAAATTCCCACGGCGCTATTAATAATATATCTCCTTCTCTTACCCATAATTTTCTTTTTAATCTTCCAGGAACCCTGCAAACCCTGGTCTTTCCATCCATGCATCTTACTCTCATTCTATTAGCTCCTAATCTAGTATCTAAAACACCTATTACTTGCTTGTCTCTTGGTAGTTTTATTCTTCTTATCTCTAGTTGTTCTTGCTCTTCTTCAGATAAAGCATTCTTATCTCTTCCAAAAACCGGTTTTTTAAACATTTTTCAAATCTCCTTTTCCGTGAACGCCCGAGTTGTTTCGCAACTGGGCCCCATCGACTTGTCGATTAGGGCTTTTTCCAAAGGAACTAACTTTAAAGCAAACAGTTACCCTATATAAATTTTTACCAGCATGTCTATCCCTGCTATATAGCTTAACGCTCTCTTTTAGCTCTCCTTCAAAGCTTTTTGTAAGTTTTTTTCCTATGATTCTCGCGAATTTATTAGAGCTTATAAAAAAATCAATCCCATATTTATCTTCTACAATTTTCGAAATGAAAATTCTCTCATCATTTCTTTTTCTAACCTGATTATTGATAAACCTAACCACTTCTTCATTATACGGCCTGATTTGTATTATTGCTTGATAATAATCAGCATGTAATTGATTGGGCATGTTTCACACCAGAAATTTTTATAATATTTTTCTCACTCACAATTCCAAGTTTCATAGCTATCTCAATGCTTCTTTCACCTACAATATTCAAATTCTCTGCATCTTTCATGATTTCTCCTGCTTCATCCTCATTAACTTCTTTTCCTTTATAAAAAAACTCGCTGACTTTTAATTTATATTTTCCTTCAGTAAAAATTTTGCCAAGTAACTCTTTATCGCAAACAGCAACAACCGCTCCACTTACTCCCTTATGTAACTTAACATAAATCATATTCTTGCTCTTAATGGATGCTTAGCACCGCAAGCAGTGCATTTCAAAAAAACAAATCTGTCTTCTTTTATTATCTTTGTGTCTGGCTTCCCGCATTCCTTGCACAAAACAAAATCCTTGGCAAATTGCTCTATTTTCTGATTGATGAAATCAGCATTTATTTTTCTTCCTAGTATTAATCTTTGCCCGTCAATATAAGCTGGTGTCGCAAGTTCTTTTTGTAAATATTTTAATAATTGCTCACTATCCCTATTTAAAGTCTTTACAATAGCGGCAAAATTATTCACTATTGTTTTAGCTCCCTCAACATGACCGCTAACTTTAGGCATCTCAAACCTTTCCTTGCTAACTGAAACTTCTGGCAAATTCTCTTTAGCCTTTTTTAATAGTTTTTCATAGTCCATTTTACAGGTTGATAAGGATGTAATCCTTAAGAAAATAAGGGTTTATAAGGGTTTTTGAAAGCTTTAGATAAGTTTATATTTTATTGAGTCTTTGTTTTAAGAATGAATGTTTTGAAAAAGTGGTGGTTCTGGGTTTGGTTAGTTGGGTTGATAGTCATAAGTGGTTGTACTTTAAATAAAGAAAGTGTTAATAAGAAAGATCCACGTTATTTCCAAGATCCAAAATTCTGTATTATAAAAGATGATTGTATAAGTTACACAAATTGTAACAATCAAAATGAACCTAGGAACAAATTTTATGATAATTCCTTAACTCCTAATTACAATCCAAATCAGAAATGTTCTCCGGATTATTTTGCGTACGCTGGAAATGATACAAAATGTGAAAATAATATATGTAAATATAAGTATTGCCATCCTCTTTGGAAAATAGAAAGCGGGCCTGAATTAACTGCCTCTGAGCATTATACTTCAATATGTGTTAAAAAGAACAAGATAGAATGCGAAGCAGTAGATCAGTTCACTATTGTTAATAATAATCTTGGACTTCAACAAAAGGATAATAAACCAGATTGTGAATGGAAATAAGCCTAAAAGTATGATTCATATAATTAACATACAACTTTCAACAAGAGAAGTTATTCACTCTCATAATTTAATTATCTCTTTAAGTTTGAATAGAAAATAATTTTTTAAAAGAATTCAAATAACTTTCAAGTAATTCGCTTTAGGCTGGTAAATTTCCCCTTCTCTTAATAATTCTTTAATAATCTCATTAACCTCATTTTCATCCATCTTCAAATTCTCAATAAGTTCATCATAAGTTACTTCTTCTTTTTTACTTATGTAATCTAAAACCTTCTGTCTACTAGTTTGTGTTAAATTTTCATTTGCAGATTCTTCACTTACGATTAATCCTCCAGAACCACCAGCACTTACAGTAATTTTTTTATCACTAATATTTTCAACTTTCATAGGCGCACCAAATCCTTTCTCCAATTCTAGTTTTCTTACTTTAGCCCAATTAGAATCATCCAATTTCTTTATTAGTTCCGGAGTAATATAAATATCATCATTGTATTCCCTTACCCTGCCAATCAGTAAAATCAAATCCCCAACATTGCATTTATCCAAAATTCCAATATCCTCTTTCCAAGCCTTGACATTTATATCAGAAGTTCCATCATCTACCATTAAATAAGAATAATCACCAGTTTCATTCTTGTATTTGCTAATAACAGAGGCAATTACATTTACTCTTGAAACTTTTAAATTATCTCTTACTAGAACATAATTAGGATCCCATTCACCTTCTTCTCTGATGTATTCTCCATTAATTAAGTCAGATATCCAAACTTTGTAAGCAACTTGTCTTTGTTGTGCCATTTTAATCTTTTTTTAGTTTATTCACGACTTCAATAGCCTTTAACGCTTTTTCTTTCGTATTCTCAAACATATCAAAACTATTTGATATTTCATTTGGAGAAAACCACTTCAACTCAGTACCTTCATCTGATTGTTTTAGTTGATTTCCCCCAACAATTATTCCAATATAAGATAAATTAATGTGATAGTGATCTGGTTTTATAGTATCTAATTGAATATCAAAATTTTGTTTAAGGTTTTTATGTTTCAATCCTTTATTCAAATCAATTAACTCAATATCATAACCAGATTCTTCCTTTGCTTCCCTTATAACACTTTCACAGGGCAACTCATTTTCATCAATATGCCCACCGAGAGGTATAAACTTGTTAATTTTTTTATTAAAGGTCAACAAAACTTTTTCATTTTTAACAATATAAACTGTTGACAAAAATTCTCTCTTTGGTTTAATCTCTTGTTTCATCTCAAATTTTACTTATAAAGCCTCTGCGAGGTTCAAAAATTTCACCATCTCTTTTCAGCCTTAATATTGCTTCTTCTACTTCAGTTTCACTAATTTTTTTATTAGCCGCTTCAGCAGCAATATCTTCTATAGGAATATTCTTTTTTCCAAGGCTTTTTTCTAGTTCTGTTATAATCTCCCTTACTACTAAAATCTTATTTCTCTGGGAAGCGCTAATTCCAGAACTGATTCTGTCAATGTCTATTTCTCCAGTCTCAGGATCTATGCCTACTTGCATCAGGCAGTATTTTAAAACTCGAATAGCTCTTTTTGCATCAGTTCCAGTAGCTGTCTTGCTTAATCTAACCCTAGCGCTTGCTTCAGTTAACCTTACTAAAGATTCAAGCTGCCTTGCGCTTATTGGTATTGGTCTAACTCCTTCATTACCCGTAGTTCCAGTATTTCTTAGCCCAACATAGAAGTCTTTTATTTCATCCATCGCAGCCTTATCTAATTTAGGATGGACTTTCTGCCTGACATAAGAAACATATTTTTTTAGTAATAATCTCTCAATCACAGGTTTCCCGCCGCTAGAATCAGTATTTAACTTTAAAATATGCCCTGCAATCTTTTCATCAGTATCTTTATTTGGCATGTCTTTAATAGGAAAAATTAAATCAAATCTATTTATCAAGGCAGGAGGCATATCAATTTGTTCAGCAACCGATTTGTAAGGATCAAATCTTCCCAGCTTTGGGTTTGCAGCTGCTAAAACCGTTGTCTCAGCTTTCAAGGTTGCCTGTACATTAGCTTTTGAAATAGTTACTGTCTGTTGAGCCATTCCCTCATGCAATGCACTAGTGTCTTCCTCTCTCATCTTATCCATCTCATCAATCATAACAAAACCTTTGTTTGCTAATACCAATGCTCCCGCTTCTAAAGCCCAGCCTCTTAAGAATTCATCTTTAACTACACTTGCAGTGAGGCCGGCACCCGAAGCTCCTCTGCCAGCAACATACCTTGCCTTAGGCGCAGCATTAGCCATGTAAGTTAAAAAACTCGATTTAGCCGCACCAGGATCGCCAACTAATAAAATATGTATATCTCCTTTTACTTTTGTTCCATCTTCTCTTATTTTTCTTACTCCACCCATTAACTGCAGTACTAATGCTTCTTTAATAGAATCATGCCCATAGATTGAAGGAGCAATGCTCTCTTTTAAATTTTTATATATCTGCGGATCTCTAACCAAGGCTAAAATCTTTTCTTCATCTTCCCTGCTTATCTCAACATCCTCAAAAGTTTCTTCCACAGGCTCAATAAAATTACTATCTACCATCAAATCAAATCTTATAGACTGTGCTCCCGTTCTTAAAAAAACAGGCACTTCTTTTATAATTCCAACAACCCTGACCAAACTTCCAGGAGTAGTTTTTTTCTCCATTAATGGCTCAACCAAGTCTTCCTTCAAGAAAACATTCATCCTTTTAGGCTGTTCTCCCCCTTCCAAGCTTTCAGAGCTTTCTTCTAGAACTAATCTTTGCGCATCAACTAAATCCTTGCTTATTAATCTGAATTTCCCTCTTCTTCCACAACTACATCTAGTAGGTTCTTTAAATCTAGTATCTATTTGTAAAATAGAAATATTATTGCCACAGCTAGGGCATTCAAATTTTGCACTAACTACTTGTGGCCTTATTTCACTAGCCTGCCTTACTATCCCATCTAATGTGATTAATCTCCCAAGATGTTCGCTCCTAATGTTTTTTATTGCAATCCTTTCAGAAACAGGAAGATTTCTTATTCTTATTCTTGCTTTAGCAATCTCAGGTAAATCAAACTGGCTTATTGACAACTCCCCTGCTTTTAAAGTATCTTCTGGCTCTGTCAAAAGCTGTTCTGCAAGGTCAGTATCAAACTTGGATAGCTCATTAAAATCAATTATTAATGATCTCTTCCCTTTCTTGACTAAATCCTGCAATAAACCACGATAATTAATCTCAATAAATTCTTTAAATTTCTCTATTTGATCAGAAGTATCTACAACCATAGGCCTCTTATTTTTTTCTTAATTATTAAGGTTTTATATTAAAAATAATATATAATCAAAAATGATTAATCTATTTTTTGCTCATTTTCGATAAGTTTTTGACTAATAAATCAACCGCTTCTCTTAGCTTTGATTCACTTCTAGTGCCTGTACAAACTATTTTTCCATTGCTGAAAAGCAAGAATGTTGCTCTAGTGCCAGATAATTTGTAAACTAAACCTGGAAATTGCTCTGGCTCGTATTCTGTATTCTCTAAATCCATGGCTAATGAATTCAAATTCAAGTCCATTCCTATATCACCAGAAGCAACCATGTTTTGAACATTGATTTTAGGAACTATTTTTATTTTAATCTTTATTTTTTCAATATGTTTTATGATAGCAGCAACAGCCTGTTTAACCTTGGCCATGCTTTTGGCTCCAGTACACACTATTTTTCCAGAACTAAAAATTAAAGCACTAGTTTTAGGCTCTTTGATTCTCATAACTAAGCCAGGAAATTGCTCTGGGTTATACTCTGTATTAGGCAAAGCTTCAGCTAGTTTTATTAAAGGAATATCATGCTCCAAAGAAGCAGAAGCAACAATGTTTTGAATTTTAATTTCTTTTTTAACCATTATAAACCCCCAAATACTTTTTTCCACGGACGGCAGGTTGATAAAGATGCAATCCTTATTTATAAATGAATAGAAAGATATATAAAGCTATTTATAAAGGCTGACCAGTAAATAAGAACTTAAAAATCTTGGCTACTCGTTTTAAAATGCTAATAAAGCCTTTTTCAGGCACATTTTTAATCACTTCTTCTTGCTCTATCACTTGTTCAACAACTTTTTCTTCACAGCTACCAGTTGAATCACATTCTAGATCATTAGGACATCCGCATAAGCTGCATGTATCTTTTAAAACTCCTGTATTCAAACAAAGTTTTGGTTTGCTTGAAGAGCATTCCCCATATCTAGTTCCATCAGAGCATTTTAGCTCATTACAATCCCCGCCTTTTCCACAAATACCACCACTCTCACAACCGCATTTAATGCAATCCTTAACCAATACTCCTGCTCTGCAGTAGTCTGGTTTCTTGTTTGAACATTCATAATATTTTGTTCCATCACCACATAACTTTTCTTTATTATTCAAATAAAAAGCTCTAACCTCACTAACACCAGTGCCAAACTTATTTTTAATTTCTACTCTCCAATAATACAATCCATCTTCAAGAGGCAAATACTGTTTTTCACTATCCCCTTTTAACCCATAATAGGCAATTGGGCTAGAAAATCTCATATTGTCATCTATCAACAAAGCATATTCTTCCATAGGATCATCTTCAGGATCAAAATATGTCCATGTAAAAGTTGCAGGATTACCAACAACCTGCCCATCAGAAGGCGCTCCCAGCACAATAGTCGGATTTCTATTATTGACTATTTTCCCGGTTATATAGTTTACATCAAATAAATCAGCAAAAGAGAACCCAACCACAAGAGATGTCATGCTAATCAAAATTAAGCTAAAAATTAAAAATCTTTGAAATTTCACCACTTTTAATTTAAACTATGCTTAAAACATATTTAAACCTTTTGGATATCCTATCTTTAAATTAATCCATAAAAAACAAATATTTTTATATTACTATATTAACACAATTATATGAAAAAATTAATTTTATGTTTTCTTGGAATATTCCTTTTTTCTGGTTGTGCAATAAACCAAGAAACAAGTCAGGAGATCAAACATCTAAAGGATTATCAGCCGGTTAAAGTTACTTTGCCTATTGATACCTCAAATGAGGCCATCTCATTTTTTCTGCGATTAGATGAAGTAAAGCAAGAAATAAGTAAAGAAGGTAAGTGGTGGGTAAAGTCAAGACTTTATGATCCAGCAAATTACAAAGATGTCTGGATAGTTATTCTGGGTAATGGAGAAAGTGAATGTAGCAGTTCATATCAATGTCAAATGCATTTCTATAGCAATGGAACAACCTTTACTCCATTAAGCTGCTCTGATGATTGGACTTGTAAATAAAAACTATAAAACCCCTAAACTTACTTCAAAGGTTTTACCTTTTATCTCTTCTTTAGAATTAATTTTCAAAGGTTTAGAATTAAACTCCAAGCTTTTTACTCCAACTTTAGCCATAATTTCTTTTTTAAACCTACTGATATCATAATCAGAATTTATTACTAAGTTTATTCTGTCCTCTTTATTTAATCCTTCTTTTTTCCTTAAGGACTGTATCCTCCTCATAACTTCCCTTGTATATCCCTCTATTTCTAATTCTTTTGTTATTAATGGATCTAATTTTATCTCAAATTCTCCTTTGCTTACTTTAATTTCTTTAACATTTAACTGTGTTTTTATTAGTTCATTTAATTTTTTTAAGTTTTCAGGATTATCCACTTTGATTTCTGCTTTTGATAAAGGCCATCTAACTCCATAACCTATTTTTTCTCTTTCTGCTAATCCTTGTTGCACTAATTTATTTACTACTTCAAAACTTTCTTCTAATTTTTTATCTATTCTTTTCTCATCATGTTTGGGCCAACCAAACAAATGTATGCTCTCTTCTTTCAATTTAAATTTCTCTTTCAAGTTCAAATAAATTTTCTCAGTAATAAATGGAGCAACAGGAGCCAACAATTTTAATGCACTCAATAAAGACTCAAATAAAACATAAACCACAGCAGGATCATCTTCATCAACCCTACCCCTCACAATTTGAATATACTCTCTACTTAGATTATTTACAACAAAAGATTCTAAATTCCTTGCAGACTCATGATAATTAAAATTATCTAATCCATTAGAATAATTTTTAATCAAAGAATTTAATTTGGATACTATCCACTTATCTTCCTGTTTCTTCAAGATAATTTTTTTGTATTTGCTGTTAATATTTGATAGATAAATATGAATATTCCACAAAGCATTAAAAAACCTCCAAACTTCCTTTTTTACAAGGTGAGCATTAAACTTTTGTGTTTCATAAGGGGCAATATCCCATAAATAATAAAATCTTAAGGCATCAGCACCCAATTCAATAAGAGCATCTTTAGCAAATACAATATTACCTAAAGATTTGCTCATTTTATTCCCTTTATCATCTAAAACCCAACCCGGCATAGATACTTCGTCATATGCTTTTTTATTAAAGGCTCCGATACCACAATACATCAAAGAATAAAACCAGCCCCTAATCTGATCCTGGCTCTCATTAATCCTACTAATTGGAAAATTTTTTTCAAATATCTGTTTATTCTTGAAAGGAAACCCAAATGACGCCCAAGGTGCAACACCAGAATCATACCAAACATCAAAAATATCATTTATCCTCTCCATCGAGTTCCCGCATTCACATTTTAGTTTAATATCGTTAACATTATGCAAATCAAAATCAGTACTCAACTTAAAAGAAGTTTTTTTCTTTAATTCTTCAAATCCGCCAATAATCGTTTTCTCACCGCAAGACGAACATTTCCAGATAGGTATTGGAATCCCCCAATACCTTTGCCTAGAAAAATTCCAATCTTCTGCATTAGCAACCCATTCGATAAATCTTTCACGAGCATAATCTGGGAACCATTTAACTTTTTTATTTTCGCTTAACATTTTATCCCTCACCATATCTGTTCTAAAAAACCATTGATCACTCATTCTAAAAATTAAAGGATTCTTGCATCTCCAACAAATAGGGTACTTATGTTCTATTTTCGTGGAATAAACCAATTTTTTATTTTCCTTTAAATCATTTATAATCCGTTCATCGGCATTTTTAACAAACATAGCACTATACTTACCAGCCAATTCTGTAAATTTACCTACATCATCAACAGGAGAAACACATATCAAATTATATTTCTGACTCAGTTCATTATCAGTTTTACCATGCCCGCCAGCTACATGGACTAACCCAGTTCCTTCTTTAACATTAACAAAATCCTCATAAACATCCCTTGATTCACCAACATCTTTTTTTGCTGCAACCTTGGAAGCAATTCTCTCCTTTAGAATAGGGATGGACATATAGACCTTATGTGAACCTTTGCTTTTCTCTACATCTCTTTGTTGTGGAACTTCCAATAAAGACTCATATTCTAGTCCTTCCAATTCTTTTCCTTTGAATTCTTCTAAGATAGTATACCCTATTTCTAACTCAGATAAAAGGTCCAATCTTTTCTTCGCTAATACTAAAATACCATAATTAGTGTCAACTTTAACATACTCTTCATTGGGGTGTACTGCAATAGCAACATTAGAAACTAAAGTATATGGGGTAGTTGTAAAAACCAGCAGATATTCATCTACCCCTTTAATTTTAAACTTAACATAAATACCAGGATCAGATAAAATAGTATAAGAATCAGTAACTTCATAACCAGCTAATGCCGTCTCACAATGAGAACACCAAAAAACAGGTTTTTTTCCTTCATATACTAACCCATTTTTCCACATCTCCTTAAAAGACCACCAAGCAGACTCCAAATAAGAGTTTTCAAAAGTCATATAGGGTTCTTTATAAGAATACCAACTACCCAATAAATCATAAACTTCCATCCATAAATCCTTATTTGTTGCAGCTAACTTTTTACATTCGCTAGTAAATTTATTAACCCCTAATTTTTCAATATCTTTTTTAGATTTTAATCCTAATTTTTTCTCAACAATGTTTTCAACAGGCAACCCATGAGTATCAAAACCAGGCTGAAAAAAAACATTATACCCTTTAGCAAATGCCAACCTAATATTAAGGTCCTTATAAACAGTATTCCTAATATGCCCAACATGTGGAACAAAATTAGCATAAGGTGGTCCATCTAGTAAAAAGTAGTTTTTACCTTTTGAATTCTTTTTATGTAATCTTTCTAAAAGTTTTATTTTATCCCAAAATCTCCTAATCTCTTCTTCAACTTTTTTAAAATCATAAACCATATTACTTCATCGTTTTACTTTGTTTATAAATATATTTCTATAAACTTGAACAATTTAAAGCCCTATACCACTGGGCAGGATCACTTATTATCTCTCTTTGCACTGGTTTTGATTGCGCTCTGTAAAAATCCCTTGCAGCCCCATAATCTCTGCTTAAAACCAGCCTATTAAAGTGCTGTACTAATCTTTCTATACTTTCATCCATTCTTTGATTTGGCATTCTAGCTACCTCCAAAATTGCAGAACCCAGAAAATCAAGTTCTGCTTATAATATAATAATAGCTATAATAATGTTAATTACAATATTTACCATAACCAAGAGTTTCATATTAAAACCAAATTATATTTAATATATAAAGATTACTCCCTTTTGGAATCACCTCTTTTCCAGAATCAACTTCGTTTTCCAATCTACCTCCAGTAGACAAAAAATCTTCCATACTTGTCCAATTCAGTTCCCCGGGTTTATCTGATTGAAATGGCCCAACTTGGTAGTTTCCAGGTATAGGTTGTTCTCCAGTTAATCTTCCAAGTCCATATTCTCCCATTTTAACCTCCATTATATTTTAAAATAAATCCACTATCTCTGCTGTCTTGTAGTGGGCCCCTGGTTTACTATCTTCTTGCCTTACATCTCTTTGCCTTGCTCCTCCGCTCGACACACCAAGTCTCTGCCTTTGGTCATACGGTACTTCAACAAGCTCTAATACAACATGTTCCCCGCAACCAGGATTATTTACTCTTCTTGTTTGGTACATAACCCTTCTATTTTCTTCCATTTCACATCCTCCTATCTCTATTTTATTAATATGCAGCACCCAGAAAAAACAGGCCTGCTCAAATAAATTTGGCTTTGACTATCAAAATATTACTATATTTCTTGATAGTCATAAAATTCATCCTAAACTTAAAAACAGAACTTATTTATAAACATTATCATTCATTTAGTATCTAAAAAATGTATCAAATTAATTTCCAACCGAGAGAATATCAAAAAAACATAGTAGAAACTGCCAAATCTAAAAACACATTAGTAATACTTCCAACAGGTTTAGGAAAAACAAAGATAGGAATCGAACTAGCGGTTGAAAGATTAAACAAATTTCCCGAATCAAAAATATTAATTTGCACCCCAACTAAGCCTTTATCAAATCAAATAAAAAAGGAATTTATAGACTCTACAAACATAGACCCATCAAAAATAGTCCTCCTCACCGGCCTTACTAAACCAGAAAAAAGAGAAGAAATCTACAAAGAAGCAAAAGTAATAGTATCAACTCCACAAACATCACAAAAAGATTTGGAGAATAATAGACTCAATCTAGAAAATTTCTCCTTGCTAATTTTGGATGAGGCTCACAGATCAAGACAAAAATATGCAAATACCATAGTCTCGCAAAACTACATTAAAAAATCTCATTATCCAAGAATTTTAGCTTTAACAGCATCTCCTGGTTCAACAAAAGAAAAAATAGATGAAATCCAAAAAAATCTTTTCATAGAAGCAATAGAAATCAGAGATGAGTTAAGCGAAGATGTTAAACCATACTTACAAGAAAAAAACATAGAGTTCATAGAACTAGATCTACCAGAGAGTTTCAAAGAAATTCATAAAATAATTGAAAATGTTTATCTTGAAAAAGTAAAACAACTAAAGCAATTTGGTTTGACAAAACCTTCTTCATTAGTGAACAAAAGGGATATTATCTCATTTCAATCATATCTGCATTTAGAAATAAAAAATGGAAATAGAAGCGCTTATTATGCTATTTCATTAGCCGCGCAAGCACTAAAATTAACACACTCTTTAGAAATGCTAGAAACACAGAGCATTAATTCATTTTACAACTTTTTAAGAAACTTAGAAAATGAAACATCAAAAGCAGCAAAAACAATTATTAATGATAAAAGAGTAAAAAACGCTTTGAATCTGACAGAAAAACTAATTGAAAACAAAATTGAGCATCCAAAATTAACAAAATTAAGGAATCTTATCTTAAATCAACTAAAAGAAAATCCAAATTCCAAGATAATAATTTTTGCAAATTTTAGGGATACTGTAAAGAATATTGCTGAGAATTTAAAACAAATAGAAAACGCCAAACCAGTAGTCTTAATTGGTCAAAAAGAAGGGGTAACTCAAAAAAAACAGCTTGAAACTTTAAAAGAATTCGAAGAAGGAAAATATAACATTATTGTAACAACCTCTATAGGGGAAGAAGGAATATCTCTGGGTCAATTAGATACGGCAATTTTTTTCGACCAAGCTGCTTCAGGAATTAGGAGGATTCAAAGAACTGGAAGAGTCGGAAGATTAAAAGCGGGTAAAATAATCCACTTAATAACAAAAGATACTAGAGATCAAGCTTATCATTGGAAATCTCATAGGGATGTAAAAAAAATGAAAAACATAATTTCAAATATTCAATCTAAATTAGAAAAACAAAGCAAACTAAAATAAATAAGTTAATCTTTAATTTTAAAATATAATATTAGTATTGCAGGAATTACCAAAAAACTAGAAATAAAAATCGTGTATCTAGAACCAATATTATCAACCAAAAAACCAGCCAATATCAAGGAAAGGGCAGAAGCAAGAGAAGTTAACATACTACTCAAACTTCCAACTGTTGCCCTCAGTTTGCTCGGTATGAATCTATGAAAATAAACTCTTTCAGCAGGTCTTTGGGTAAAATAGAAAAATATTCCAAGCAACATTATAGTTAATGCAAATAACAATTTAAAGGCAAAAAGGACCATAAAAGTTATTGCTGCCCAGATTATCAAACAGAAAATCATAAAATTTCTCTCTTTGTTTTTTTTCAAGAATTTTGAAGTAACCACCGGAGAAACCATAATTACAAAACCCATTGCACTCCAGACATAGCCAAAAGCGTAATCAGATATTCCTAATTCCTTTAAAAACGCTATCCAACTAACACTTGACTGTATATTCAAAGCAAATGTTAACAAAACTTCAGCTAAGATAAAATAAAAAAGAACATGATGTCTATAACTATACAATATTGATTTCCAGGCTTGTTTATTAGTCTTGCTAAAAGATTCTTTTATTTTTACTTTTCTTTTTATATAAACTTCTTTAGCAAAAAGTAATATTGTAAATGAAATAAAAAAAGAAAAAGCGGCAATGGACCAAATTATAGAAAGACCAGATATTTTCACTAAGAAAGCCCCTATAAATCCAGAGATAATAAGCGCAAACGAGTCTATACTTTGCGTTTTATTAAAAAAACTATGCGTTAAATTCTTATCTTGTTTTTTAATTAAATCAATTACCCATGCTTCCTTTGAACCTGATGAAAAAGTTGTTGCTATACCCCAAAATATAAAAACCAATAACACAGCAAGATAATCCTTCACAAAGAATAATGCTAAAACAGCTATTCCTTCGAGCAGATAGCCGAACAACACAGAAAACTTTCTTCCATATAAATCTGCTATCGCTCCAGTTGGAATTTCAAAAAAGATTATAGTTAGATGAGACATAGCCATCAAAATACCAATCTGAAAAAACGTAAAATTAAGATAAGCAAAGTAAACAATAAAAAAAGCAGGAGCAAAAAACAGCATAGGCGATATTAAAGAATCTAAATAAAAAGGCCACAATAATTTTAATTCATTTTTTTCAAAGAATTTCATTTTTTCCTCTTTCTTAATTAAATCCATTAAATCTATTTTTTCTCATCTAAATCATTTAGCAGATTATTCATCTCAAATAAAAATTCTTTTGCCCTCTTCAAAGAGGTTTCAGCTTTGGATACTTTTTCAATTTCCTTAGTTTGATATTGAATAAGGCTTCTTTTCTTTCTTTCAAAATCAAAATCTTCAAGCAAGCCTTCTGCTTTGTTTTTAGCAATAAGCAAAGCCTCTTCTTTCATTTCTTCATACTCTTCTATAAGCTTTTCTTTAAGCTTGTTTTTAACATACACTATTAAAGCATCACTTGTAACTTTATGAGGAATTTTATCTCCTATTTTATAGCCCAGTTTATATAAAACCGCATTAGCAATATAAAACATAGAGTAATAAGAAGATACGATTATCCAAAGGTTAGATTTTTTATTGTTTGAGAGAAAAGTAGCTGTTTCAATGCTCTCATTTGAATTATTCCTTAATATATTAAAAACTATGTTATCAAACTGTTCTTTCTTGATTAATCCTTCGTTTAGATAAGACCTAACATTCATTTCAGCTTCTTTAATTCTTTTTTCACTTAGCATTTTGAATTAACCTATAATAATCCTCAATCCCAAATAATAGAACATTCTTTTTAAGTGCTTCGCTAACAACAGTAGACTCTTTAGATTTAAGCATGTTTATAAAAGAATCATATGTGATCATAGTTAAATGAACTTCAAATGGCAAGATGGCAAGTTTCTCTTCTATCTTCTTTGCATCATCTTCGTGAGAAATCAAAAGTAGATCAATATCGGAATGCTTAGTTGCTGTTCCCTTTACATGGCTCCCAAATAATAGAATTATAAACTGTTTATTGATTTTTTTTAAAATATCATATATCCCTCTAAATTCTTTTTTCTTTAGGAAATCAGATCTTCTTTTAGTCTCAACAATAAATACATCTTCATTAAAGCTGTTTTTAAAACTGCATCTTTTTTGGCTCTTTAAGTTTTCTACTTCTATGGATTCATCTTTTTCAAGTTTCTTCACATTGATATACAAAAGTTTATAATCAATTCTCATAGATTTGGACAGTTCATACATGCTAAAAGTTCTCTCTTTATTTTCTATCAAAAATCTAAGGATCTTTTGTTTAATATTTGTTTTATATGTTAAATTTAACATAATATTATGGTATAATTGACATATATAAATCTTTTCATCTCAACTTCCTAGTTTTAAATCTATGAAGCCTACTTTCAAGTAATTTTGCCTCAGATTTAGGAACAGTTGAATAATCTAATGCAACATCAAGTAATTTTTTAGATACCCTGCTTGCTTCTTTTCTGCTTTTTTCAATGTCTTTCTTTGATAAAAACTTAGTTACAGGACACTCCATAATCACATAACCGCCTTTTCTTTTGTCAAAATCCGGAAAAACAGGCCAACATAGACATAACAAGGATTTGATATCATGAATACCACAGGAATTATCTTTTTTCAAATAAGGACAAATTCCTTTTTTTGTTTTTAACTCATAAATTCCGTCTCTTACCTCAAAAAAATAATTTTTATACCCTTTTTTAAGGACCCTTTGCATTTCTTTCTCTGTAAAATTCGGTCCGCCCATCTTGCAGCATTTTGCGTTGCATCTCTGGCATATTTTTAAAATTTGATTATTTTTCATTTCAAACTTTTATAACAACCAAGGGAACTAGCATTTCTTCCTTGCTTAATCCACCATGCTCTGAAATATTATATCTTTCTTTTTCACATTCGAGTTTTTCATAAATCGCATAATTTTCTTTCAATATAATAGTATAATCGCCAATTCTTTCTAAAAATCTTTTAGTTGGTTTCTCTAATCCAAAATAACCTTTTTCCACTAGATCCTTGCTTTTATACAAATAACAGTATTTCTTTAGTTTTGTTTTTACATACCTCTCAAACTGCTCTTTTTTAGAGGATTTGACAAAGCAGAAAGCATATCTATTATCTCCGCATATTGGCAAAGCTAAAGTTTCAGCTAACTTTGGATGATTCTTTAATTTTATCCTCTTAGACTTAGGAACATCCAAACCCCCATGATCGGCAGTTATTATTAAAATTGTATTTG
>Ga0209541_10005985_pt1 | contig 20968 bp, 24 predicted proteins | sample RifCSPlowO2_01_FD_184027 | JGI IMG/M metagenome (GOLD analysis project Ga0209541, IMG submission 184027) | Groundwater microbial communities from Rifle, Colorado - Rifle CSP2_plank lowO2_0.1 (SPAdes) (version 2) | ecosystem: Environmental > Aquatic > Deep subsurface > Groundwater | place... | reverse complement strand
AAAATTAGAATAATTGGAAAATCAAATGCCACCTCAAATATCATCCAAATAAATGATCTTATAAAAATTATATTAGAAATAAGGAATCTAAAAGAAAAAAAGAAATTCTATAATCTAGTTAATCCAACAAACTTATCAATAAAATCATTTACTGATGGAGTTGAAGAAAGTTTAAATTTTAAACCAGGATTTGTTTTTGAAGAAAAATTAAATTATGAGAATCTTTCAAACGAAGAGAAATTTATTTATGATCGCACTAAAGCATATTTTGAATATAATTTAATAGATGATTTAGAATGGGATTGTTCAAATACTAATAAAATTAGAAAAAAATTAAATGTACATGGAATTAACAACTCTTGGATTAAAGGACATATAAAAGAGTTTTTTTCTTTTTTAGAAAATGAAAGATAAGAGAAATTTCTTTAAAAGATTTTGTGAATTTCAAAAGGAAAGGTTTCAGATAGAAATTTTAATATTTACGACTACCGCAGTTGTCTTAAGTTCTGTTGCAGTGTCTTTGCCCGAAGGAAAGTTTATTTTTAACTTCTTAACAGAAATATTCGTTTCTATTGTAACATTACTCTTGTTCATGTTTCATATTAGAGTATTAGATGAATACAAAGATTATGATTTTGATTCTAAATATCATAAGGAAAGACCTATCCAAAGAGGACTAATAACTTTAAAGGAACTTTTAATAATTGATATAATTGGATTATTGATTATTTTTTCATTAAATATATTTTTCCCACAAAGAGCATTTATCTTTTTGTTAATTGCATTTGGATATACTTTAATCGCAGGTAAAGAATTTTTCATGAAAAATTGGATTAGAAAAAGATTTTTTCTTTATAATTTCTTGAACTTATTGCAGTTATTATTTTTACAGTTTTATTTGTATTCCTTGATTAATCCTAATTTTTCTTTCAAGAATTTAATTCTAATATTTCATTTTATATTTGTTCTTTTCAACGTAGGCATTATTGAATTTGCAAGAAAATTAAAGGCTAAGTCTGAAGAAACTGACGCAAAAGATACTTACTCTTCAAGACTCGGAATCAAAAATGCAGCATTAGTTTATACCTTAATCTGTTTTACAGTTTATGGATTATTTATTTACATGCTTTTAAGTTTAGGGTTTAGTTTAATTATCTTTGTTATAAGTTTAACTTTCTTAAATTTAGTAATCTTATCTACCCTTGTTTATATCTCAAACAAAAATAAAAAATCATCATTTTTACTTCAAATATTCGCGGCTTTATTCTATATATCAATGCATTTATTATTGGTATTTACTAAAATTTAACATGAAAAATTCATTTGTAAAAATATTTTTAATTACAACGCATATTCTTATAGCATTGCCTATTAGACTTATTTTTAATGTAAAAAGTAATAGTTCAGAACTAAAAATTTTGAAAGGTAGAAAATATATTATTGCTTCTAATCATCCTACAAAAATAGACCCTTTTATTATACTTGCTTCAATACCCTTAAATAAATATATTAAACTAGTTCCTATAAGGTTTGTTACATCAGAAGACTATTTATCAAAATGGTATTATAAACCCCTTCTTTTATCATGGGGTTGTGTTTCAAATACTACCAAAAATGGAAAGAAACCTTTAGACTTATTGAAAGACCATTTAGATAAAGGAGAGACTATCTTTATTTTTCCTAAAGGAGAACTAGAAAAAAGAGGAAAAAATGCTTCACCTAATGTGGGAGTTGTTTATCTTGAAAGAGAAGTCAAAAATTCTTATATAATCCCTGTTAAAGTTTATATACCAGGCAGTCTTAATATTATTAATTTGTTAAAAAGAAATATTAAAGTTGAGATAAAATTTAGGGAAATCTTTAGACATGAAAAATTTAGCGACGACCTTCAAATTATGGCTAATGATCTTATGAAAAGAATAGAAAATGATAGAGAATAGCTTAGATACCAACCAGATGTACAGACTTCCTTGGTCAAAAGAAGATAATCCAAGTGGTTGGATAGAAGTAACAACATTTTGCCAGCTAAAATGTCCTGGCTGTTATAGGGGTCTTGCTGAAAAAAATCCAATAAGGATTCATGAAGATTTAGAGAAAATTAAATCTGAAATTGATTTATTAATTAGTTCAAGAAATATTCAGACATTGTCTATTGCAGGAGGGGAACCTTTATTATATCCAAAAATAAAAGAGGTTGTTGAATATGCCTCTTCTAAGGGAGTTAAAACAAAGATATTTACAAATGGGGTTCTTTTAACAGAGAATAAATTAAGAGAACTAAAAAAAGCAGGTGTCACAGAATTTGTTATTCATATTGACAAATATCAAATTAGGCCGGATATGAAAAAACTAAAAAATACTAATGAATTAAGAGAAAAATTATGTAGAATATTTAGGGAAGTAAAAGATGTTAACCTTGGTTTTATTTTGCCTGTTTCTGGAGATGATTATTCTGATCTATCAGATGCAATAGAAATATGTAAGAAGAATTGCGATATAGTAAATTTACTTGTATTATCTCCTTATAAGGATGTATTGATAAATGAAAATAAAACATTTATAGAAAATAAATTAGCAAATCCAGATATTAAACAACTTTCAGAATTTTTATCAGAACAATTTAAAAGTAAACCATGCGCTTTTTTAGGGAAGATTTACAGCAAAGATCAGCCAGCCTGGATATTCATGGTTCCTGTTTTCTATGGAGAAAGAATTATAGGATACTTAGATTTTTTTCTTTATAAAAAATTCCAGGAAAGATATAGAAAAAAGAAAGGCAAGCATTTTATTACTGTTAAAGGCAATAAAATAAATCCTAATTCTCTTTTACCCTTTATATTTAGAAAAAATGCAGCAGAAATCTTAAGAAATATCAGAAATGAAAAAAAGAATAATCCTGATAAGAATCTTGATTTAAGATATCAGGTTATTCTTATAATTGATGGACCTGAAAGAATAAATGGAAAATGGAATCTATGTGATGGTTGTCCTGATGCAATGTATTATAATGGTAAATTAGTTCCATCATGTCTTTTAGAAAGAATTAAAGCTGGAGAAGATATTTTCATTGACTAGTTTTTTCTAAAGTTACATATTTTCTAATAACTTTCACACCAGGATAAGGGAGTTTTGAAACATTATTATCTATCTTAATTAATGCATAAATTGCATTTGAAATTCCCATATCTTGTGCTTTTTTATGTTTAGAATAAAGAAGAGCAGCTCCAATTTTTTTATTTTGATAATCTGGTAAAACTCCGATTGTTTTGAAAACAATAGTATTTTTATTTTTTTGATCTATGATACTTGAACAAAATCCAATATCCTTACCATTTTTATCACTTATAATCTGGATTAATATATTATCTATCATATTTTTATAATCTTCATAAATATAGAGGTATTCTTCTTCAGAAATCTTTACAAAAGACCAACTATCTTGAAATATTTCATTAACTAATCTATAAATAGATAATATATCATCTTTGAAACTTTTTTTTGTTAAAGCCCTTATAACAAACCCCTCTTTGATAACTTCTTCATAATCTTTTTTGGTATAATCTAAAATTGTGTTAAAGTCAGTCCTTTCAGCAGAAGCATATTCAATAGAAAAATTAAATCCTTCTCTCTTAAATTGATCTACATAGTAATTTTTTGTTAATGGTTCTAGTATAAAAGAATCAGTTTCTTTTTGGTCTATTACAAATCTATAATTGTGCCAAATTGTTAAATCAATAGGAGCTCTAATTACATCACAATTTTCATCTTTTAGATATTTAACAGCTTTATTTATTAATAAAGAAGATAATTCATCATCTTTAATACACTCATAAAATCCAATTAGACCAATAAAATTCTTATTTTCTTTCAATCTTGAATCAATAATTGAGGATATATGACCAATAACTTCCTCATTTTTATAAGCAATAAAGTTTTTTATTTTAATAAACCTAAAAGAAGGGTTATTTTTATTTATCAATTCTTTTATATATCCTATATATGTTTCATAATTTTCATATTTAGAATAAAGTTTCTTCATAAGATTAATAAAATCTGTCTGATATTCTTCTTCAAATAAATATTCTTTAATAATATAGTCATTCATGAATTTTTACTTCTCCAGTAAATCCGTTTATTGTTACAATTTGCCCATCTCTTAAAATAGAAGTAGCATTTTTAATTCCAATTACACAAGGTAAATTAATCTCTCTTGATATAATTGCCGCATGTGAAAGCATTCCACCATTTTCAACAATTAAACCTTTACATAACCCAAAAATAGGCGTCCATCCAGGATCAGTATTTTTTGTAACTATAATCTCAAAATTTTCATTTTCAGGGATATAAAACTTATCTAGGATTTTTATTTTTCCTTTAATTATTCCTTTTGAGCATCCCTCTCCCTTCAATAAGTTTCTTTTATATTTTTTTACTGTATGTATGGGTAGAGAGGAATATGGGTCACCTTCTGTAATAAAAACATCTTCTAATTCTATTTTTTTAAAATCTTGATATTGTTTTTTTCTTAATTTAATAATCTCTTTTAGGTTGCTTGTTATGATTGAACCTTCTATCTGACGTTTAATCTCATCAACTTCCATATAAAAAATATCCTGCCATTCATTTATAATTCCCTGATCTTTTAATTTATGTCCAATCTCTTTGAATAATCTTCTTGCAACACCAAAGGATTGTGCTCTCAATAATCTTAATTCTTCTCTTCTTTTAGTATAATATCTTATTTTATTTGTTAGATAATTTACTCTAAAAGATTTTTTATTGTTAATATTTTGGTTAATATTAGAAATTTCTGATTTGGAATAAGCAAAAATTAATTTTATTAAATATTCAGGATTGGAATATAAATCTGGAGATTCTAGTTTTAGTTCGTTGGCAAATCTACCTCCATATTTATTTAAATAATTCTCTATTTGTTTTTTTAATTTTGTGTATTTAGGTTCTGTATTTATCTTTTCTAAACATAATCTATGATTATTTTTACCTGCAAGAAGCATAAGTTCTTTATTCTTAGAAAATTCTTCGGATATTTCTTTAAGAATAGATACCTGTTGTGCACTTACGACATTTTGTATATTAGATATTAAATCTAAAAATTCATTGCTATCAATATTATTTTTTTCACAATATTCTCTTAATTTTCCATAAAATATCATAAGAAGAAAATCATTTTCAACCGTTATACTCCACTTTTTTAATAATTCATTGACAGATTTATAATATAAATCAAGAAGTTCCTGTGAGGACATCTTTTCTAAATTAATCTTATAAAAATTATAATTATAGGTATTAACATGAGCTTTAAATTTATCCACTTCTTTATTAAAGAAAGGATATCTAAATGCTAAAATTGAATAATATTTCAATTTAAACATTATTGAAACATTTTTTTTATACTCTTCTTCTAAATCCGTTTTACTTTTGGCACTTATTATATAATCAAAATTTTTTTTATTTCTCTTATATCCAGGATATAAGGTTAGCATTTTATACCAGTTAAACATATTATAATAAACTCTTCCATAAAAAAAACCGAGTAAATTTTCAAATATGTTTTCATATTCTCTTATATTTTTTTCTCTTATGCCAGATCTTCTTGCTAAATCACTAAAGGTTTCTTTATAGGCATATCTTATATAAGAGGCTGTTAAAGGTAGAACTATACCACTATAACTTTCTGCGATGTTTGAATTATCCCAGACTCTTAACTCTTTTGTAAAATCAGCTGTAATTGGCCTAGATTGTAAAATATAAACCTTTGAATTCTTAATAGACCATTCTATATCCTGCGGATTTGAAAATACTTCCTCAATTTTTTTGCCTGCATTAAATAATAATTTAATCTGTTTTTCAGACAAGCTAGGTGTTTTATTAATTATATCCTCAAATACCAAATTTCCTGAATTCAAAAAGAAACTATCACAATTAGAACCTCCAACAACAGAAGAAGCTCCACCAAGATTAGAATTTATGAGTGTACCTGTTCTACCATTTTTAATAATTTTTGTAAATAAAACTCCTGATACCTCTCCATCAATATATTCTTGAATAATTATTGAAATAGATGGAAATATCTTTATCTCTTTAATTTTCAGATATGAATATACTTTTAATGAAAATGAAGAAGCAATAATTTCTTTTATCATTTTTTCAATTTTTTTTCTATCATCTAATATTTTAGATTCATACATACCTGCAAAAGAATCTTTTACTCCATCTTCACTGGAGGAGGAGGATCTAATTATTAATCTTTGATCTGGAAATTTATAGAATACTTCAAAAATTCTCTTTTTAATATTTTCTCCAAATTCTGCTTTATTTATAATTTCTCTAATATTTTTTAGTTCTCTCAAAGCAAGATTTTTATCTTTTTTATCTAATAACAAGTTTAATCTATTTTTATCTATGCCAAGACTGTTTAACCAGTCATTAATCATATTAGAAGAAATTGTATAAAATTTAGGGACCGAAAAATTTCTTTTTTCTAAAATCCTTAGATTGTATGCTTTTCCTCCAATTTCTGATCTAAGAAAGGGGGCTTCATTTTTCATTTTCCCACCATTTTTTTGTGTTTTCAAATTTCTCTATATTATTCTTTATTATCTGAACAAATTCTTTTCCAGAATCTCCCATCTTTTCTAGTTTCTCTAAATCTTTATAATAAGTTTCTTTTTCTAATTCCACAAACCTATTAAGTAATTCCTTAATATTTTTATTTCCTTTATCTATCTCTTTTTTTAGATAATTCTCAATCCATGCTAAATGAGGTATTTCTTCAGGAATTAATTTTTCTAATACTTCTTTTACTGCTTCATTTTTTGTCCATTTTAAATGCATAGAAAAATGAAATGGAACTCTATGTTCAAATACATGCGTAAAAGCTAAAAATTCTATTATATTGCTAGCTTTATCAATCTGAGAAAAATAACTTTCTCCCTCTTCATCATGAATTTGTATTAAGGGTATTCCTAATCTATTGATTAAACTTTGCCAAATAAATGCATGTCTTGCTTCTTCCATACAATGCCATGTAAGATTTTTTATAAGAATTGGGTCTAGAATCTTTCTTGCCATTTTACCAAGCCAAACTGATCCAGCAAGTTCTGAGGCAGAGTAACGATTAAGAATAAATACCTCTGTTTTGTTAATATCCAACTCCATATTAATATTTAAAACGAAGAATTTAAATAGTTATTTATGATATTATGAATAATTTAAAAAGAGGAAGATGGTATCATACGAGTTAACTGTTATTGCTTTAGCAGTAGTTTCCTTGTTTATTCTTAGTATATTTGATAAGAAAGTATTAAGAAATTTTATAATAATTTTTGTAGGAGTTTTATTACTTCAATATTTTACTCAAGCATTATGGTTGACAGTGGGACTGGCAAAATGGTCTTATCTTTATCAGGGAGTAAACTGGGTAATAACTATTGGTAGAACTACAATGGTAGTTATTTCTATAGCTTTAATAGATTTTATTTTTTCAAAATCTTCTGAAAGAGCGAGATTTGGTTTATATTTTATTCCTATAATCATAACTGGTATAATAGGAGAAGCTATTTCTTCTGGTAGAGGTATAATACAATATCACCCTAAATTATTAGAGTCTTTTTCAGGAATTAAAATTATTGGTAGTGTTCCGATAGAGGCATTTTATTACATACCTTTTTTCATGTTATTAGTAATCTCTTTTGCTCGTTATTGGCAAATAATATTAGATAATAAAGAAACTAATAAAAAGAGGAGATCAAAATAAAATGGGAATTGGTGTATTAATATATGAACTTAGCATTATTGCAACAACTATAATACTATGGCTTTTTATGACTAAAAAAGGTTATAAAAACGTAACCAGAAAATTTATCATTTTATTTGTAGGTGTTATTTTATTTGAAATTATTAGTGAACCTATGTGGCTTAATACAGGATTTGATTCTTGGGCTTATATTTATGGGGATATAACTTGGGTTTTAACTCTTGGATGGGTTAATGCATTTATGTTGGCTATTTTAGGAGTAGATTACTTCTATGGAGAATTATCTGAAAAAAAGAAATTTTTCTTATATCTTCTTTTTATAAGTGCATTAGTTATCCCAGCAGAAGCCTTTATGATTTCTCTAGGGGTAAGAGGATATGCTGAATTCTTACTGGAAACAATGAGAAGTGGAATAGTAATACCTGTATTGTATTTACCGTTAGAGTCAATTTATGCAGTTCCTATTTTCTGTGCATTGATATTATCATTTTATAAATATATAAATTATTTAGTTGATAACAGAAAATGAGCTTAGAAGTAAGATATCCAAGTGGGCAATTTAGGTCAGAATTACCTTCTAATGTAAAATCTAATAGAACAGATTCTTCATCAGGAAAATTTTTCAAGGCATTAGTTAAAATTATTTTAACTATTGGAGCAATAATCATGATAATTCCTATAATTGTTATTGTTTTTTGTTTAGGAGTTCTTCTTATATTTTCTCTAGGGGTTACTATTCCTATCTTGAAGGTTATGGGAACTGGAACGATTTTCCTTACAGGATTTACAATTATGAACAATAAAGGAATTTCAAAAAAATATACACCTCTTTTAGTATTTTTACTAATATTCTCTGCATTATTTTTAGCAGGTCAATATGATGTTCAATCACTTAATTGCCCATTACATACTAATTATAATCAAATGATGCCAACTTTACAGTTTTTTGTTTCAATTATAGGATTTCTTGGATTTTTCTACAACGGTTTTATATTGATAAAAAAATCAAGAAAATAAAATGGAAGAAACCAGACCTAAATTAGTCAAATTTATTGGTATTGTCGAATTATTAAGATCTATATATTCTATAATTGGGGGAATTATGGGAGTTGGAATTTTATCTTTATTTTTTGGGTCTCAGTTCGGACTTGGTTTCTTAGGTGTATTTGGTGCTTATTTATTGAAAGGTATTAATATTATCATAGGAATTGTAGGATTTATAGGTGCAATTGCTTTGATTAGATTTAAACCAATAGGAAGGAAATTAGTTATATTTGTAGCTTCTGCAATGATAATACTAAGTTTTATTCAATTAGTATCAATTTTTATCTCAGGAAGAATATTTGGATCTTTGATATTATCTTTACTTATAATATTTCCAATTATTTATTATGCTGCAATGATATTTTATCTAATGAGTTCAGAAGTAAAAGATGCATTTGGGATTAGTTAAAAATAAATAGAAACTAATAAAAATGCTTTACTCTTAATTATCAAAGTATGTTAAACAAAATAAGGTATTTTTATTCTTCATTAAAAAATATTAGTAGTTATATGAATGCAATTAATGATCATTTCCTTGATTATTATATGAGACATCATAAAGTCATTGGATGGTTTAATGGTTATCCAGTTTATTCTGCATTTTTAACTCCAGGACTTAGTAAACCTCTAGCAAATACTATGTCAAGGAGATTAATAAGTAATATTTTGCAAGAAAGTTTACCAGGAATGGTGAATGTTGGAGTAACAGATATTTGCAATGCTAAGTGTGAACATTGTAGTTTTTATAATAATGCTATGCATAGACCAGAAAAAAAGACAATATCTAAAGAAGAAATGAAAAAAATTTTAAAAGATTGCCAAGATTTTGGTATTTCAGTAATTAATTTTGTTGGTGGAGAGCCTCTATTAAATAAAGATCTTCCAGAACTAATATCTTCTTTAAACAAGGATAAAAGTGTATCTTCGGTTTATACAAATGGATGGTATTTAAAAGATAAAGCAAAGTCATTAAAGGATGCAGGAACAATGATGGTTATAACTAGTCTTGATTCAACAGATCCAGAACAACATGACCAATTTAGAAGATTACCTGGTCTTTTTAATAAAGCTATAGAAGGAATAAAAGAATGCCAAAGAGTGGGTCTATTAACAGGGATTTCTACAACTATAGTTCAGAAAGATCTTGAAAATGGAAATTTTGAAAAGATGATAGAATTTGCAAAAGATATGAAAGTTAATGAGTTAATAGTTTTTGATACTATGTCTGTAGGCATGTATTCTCATAGAGAGGATTTATTAAGAAATAAGATTGATTTTCATAAATTATTTGAAATTGTAGATAAATATAACAAAAATAAAAATTATCCAGGTATTTTCTGTTATGCTCATTTTAGAAGTCAAATGGCGTTTGGATGTACCGCAGGGAAAGGTTATTTTTACATCACTCCTTATGGTGAAATGTGTCCATGCGATTTTAATGCCACTAGAATTGGTAACCTATTAGAAGAACCTTTACCAATAGTATGGAAAAAGCTTTCACATGCAAGAAAGAATACATCAGGAGATTACATGAATGTCTGCTGTGATCAAAGACCTATACCAAAAGAAAAAATTTTACAGATAAAAACTAAAATAGGTCCTCCATTTAAAAAAGAAGACTAATCAAATTTGATACGTGTCAAAATTTATAAACAGCTTTTCTCTTATTCAATAATGAAAGAGGGAATTTGGAATAAAGTCATTCTAGCAATCACAACTCTAATTCTTTTGAGTTTAGAATTTTATTCATTTACCACAGACAGCCATTATAAATGGGATTTCTTTTTTGTAGTTGGTTTGCTTTGGGCATTGTTTTTTATAAGAGATAAAATAAAACTGCATCCTTTCCATTATTCCTTATTTGCATTATTCTTAATCTTGCATAATTTAGGGACTTTTGGAACTTACAGCAACACTTATTTTGGATTAGAATATGATTTATATGTTCATGGCTTCTTTGGTTTTGTAGCTTCATTAATTTTATACCGAGCATATAATCTAGTAGGTTTTTACAAAGGTTTATTTATGTATCTGGCAATAATTGCAGTTGTTTTAGGTTTTAGTGCCTTCCATGAATTATTTGAATATGCTGGAGCATTAACAGTTGGAGAAGGCGAGGGAGTTTTATTTGTTGGAGCAGGAGATATTGATGAGTGGGACACACAAAAAGACATGTTTAACAATTTGGTTGGTGCATTAATTGGTTTAGGATTATATTCAATAAAAAATTTATTTTTTGATAATAAAAATTTAAACAAGAAAGATAAAATAAAAACCAAATATAGATAATTTTTACTAACTCTAATTTTATTGCAGCCTGTTCTATAGTCTTCTATATAATAATTCTATTAATTATTGACCTATTTACTATTATAAAAGAAAAATTTATAAATAGTATATACTTGGTATATACATGAATTTACAAGAACAAATAATAAGGGAAGTAAAGAAAATTGGAAATGGGGCCCATATATTCACACCAAAGGAATGGATAGGAGAAAAAGTTATTATAGTTAGGACTCAAAAAAAATCATTAAAGGAGAGAATTTTAAAGATTTTAGAACCGCACCTTGGAAGTATAAAAGGAGTTTATTTATATGGGAGTTATTCTAGAAATGAAGAAACAAAAGACAGTGATATAGATCTATTAGTTATAACAAACAATAGGATTAACATAAAAGAAAAAGGGTTTGAGGTAATCTCATTAGAAGAAGGAAAATTGGAAGATGCAATAAAAATATCTCCTTTATTGATTTATTCTGCGATATCAGAAGCAACTCCTATTATAAACACCGAACTTTTAAAACTTATCAAAGAGAAATATAAAATAAAAAAGGAAAATTTTAAACAATATATTAAAGAAACAAAAAGTATAATAAATATAAATAAAGAACTTCTTGATCCTTATTCTATTATCTTAAGATTAAGAGGTATTTTTATTATTAAAGGGCTGTTAAATAACCATGATTATTCTAATAAAAAATTCAAGGAATGGATATTAAAAAACTGCAGAAATGTTGATATTGAAAATTTGCTTGAAGCTTATAATAAAATAAAAAGGGAGAATAAGATTATAAAAGTAAAACAGAAAGATTTAGAGAAAATTCTCCAATTTTTAGAAAAAGAAACTATTAAATTAGAGAGAAAATTAAAATAAATATGAAAAGGGAAAAAAGGATTAAAAAAGGCATAGATTCTCTTGAAGAGCAAAAAAAGATTCATTTAGAGAAGAAAAAACTTGCTGAAGAGATTGGAAATGAAAATTTAGTGAGATATTATGAAAAAGAGATAGAATCTTTACAAAAAAGAAAAAATAATCGAGAGGATAAACTAAAAAGAAAATAATTTATCCCTAAAATTCCTCTTCTCCATCCGCATCTTCTTCAACTACTTCATCATCTGGATTAGCAATCTCCATTATTTCCCCTTCTTCTTTAATATCTTTTTCTTCTATCTCCTCAATTTTTTCTTTTTTATCCTCAATTTTCGAAACCTTCGACTTTTTTTCATTTTCTTTTTCAAGTTTTTCTTTTATTTCTTCTTCACTTAATTTCTTTACTGCTTTTTCTGATCTTTTTGGCATAGGTCTTCTTACAGTTATTGGTAAAACTCCAGCATATAGTTCTTGTTCAGCAATTCTTAGGGTGTCATAATTAAGAGCTTCTTTTTCTTGTTCAGATAGTTTGAGTAATATAGGCGCATCCATAGCTAATTGAAGGCTTCTTGCACCTAATATTCTTGCTATTTCATATTTTGTAAATTTTTCTTCTATTTTTGATTGTTCGAATTTCATTTTTCTAGTTGTTTTATTTTCTTATCAATTAAAGGAAATATTGCTTCATAAACCTTTTCACTATCTTCTATTATCTTTTCCATTTCTTTTAAAGTTATTGAACTGATTCCACCTTTCTGCATAGCATTAATCATTTTTTCTTTTTTGTTTGGTGAAGATATTGCCAAAGTAAATCTTGCTTCACTTGCATCTTCTTCATCACGATTTGGGTCTAATATAAAACTGTCTCCAACTTTATAGAAAGTAATTGAAAAAGGAATGTTTTTAGTTAGTGGTAATGATTCATCAGTCCATTCACCAAACTTAACTCTTTCTTCTTTTTCTTCATAAACAGGCATCCTTGAAAGTTTCAATGCAGTTATTGCACCTATTGCACTCGCGTCCAATACATTTCCATCATCGTTGATACAATAAATATCAATAGAAATTGACCAAACTTTTTCTTTTTCTTTTATACATAATTTTTTCCAGTCAATAAATCCAGATTCTCTAACCCCTCTGTCAACTATTCTTGCAGTTTCAATAGCATCAATTTTTGGTGGTCCTGATTCATATCTAGTTGAGGATACTGGGGAATATTCCATTGAAACAGACATTGTTCCTTCATCATCGTGATCTGGATAAGGTTCTTGCGTGGCTATTTTAACACCAACTATAACTTCTGTTTTTCCTAATCTAACACGTGCACTACCCTCTGAATTGATCGAAACATCTGTTTCTATCTCTATATCTCTATAATCAGAAAGTTTACGATCATCAATCCTATTACCTTCTTTTATAAAACTTATAATTCTTCTTTTGTTTATATCCGGTAGATTCATTTTAGTGTTCGGTTTTGATTATGTTTAAATTTTTTAAATTTAAATAATTGAAAATCTCTTGATTTTCATATAACTTTTTTAAAAAGTTTAGATTCATTTTATTTTTAAATTTGGATTAAACCTTTTTTAAAGGTTTAGTTTCGTCTATTTTTTCTCCTTTCAATGCTCTTATCTGATAATCAAGAATTTTTTCACATGCTTCCTTACCTGCTTTTAATACTTCCTTAAATCTGTCTGTTGGTATTTTTCCATCAAGTTGCAGGTGAACTATTTCTTGTGAGTTTGAAGTAAGAGTTATAGGTATATCTGTTGCACCTTCTCCTTCATTATAGTCTTCCTCTTCTTTTGTTATATCAGTAACTATCTTATCATCAATCTTTCCTATAGATACACTAGAGACCATTTCTTTCATTACAACTCCTGCATGTGCAAGTGCCATACTTGCCGCGTTTATTCCCGCACATCTTGTTGATGCATTTGCCTGCAGTATAATTATATGAACATCAATAACAGTTCCAGGGAATCTTTTCAAATCAACGACACTTGCCAATGCATTTGCAGTTATTTCACTAATTTCCTTGCTCCTTCTTGAAGGTCCTGGTCTTGCTCTTTCAGTAACAGAGAAAGGAAGCATATTATATTCACATCTTATTTTTGTCCTGTCAGATTCCTGAAGATGTTGAGGATGAAGAGGTTTAGGCCCATAAACTGCAGCAATAGCAACAGTTTTTCCAAATGCGAATAATGCACTTCCATCTGCATTTGGAATTACACCAACTTCAGCTTTAATAGGCCTAAGTTCATCCATTTTTCTCTTGTCTAATCTTTTTGTGTATGCCATTTTTATTCCTTTCCTCCATTCTTTAAGAATTCTTCAATTCTTTCAGTTAATCCAGCGTGATTTGATTCTTCAACAATTAAATTGATTGCTTGTTCTGCTCTCTTTTCATCATCCATGCTTCCTTTAATCCAGATATATCCATTTTGTCCTACTGTAATTTCAGTATTAGTTCCATCTTTTATTAAATTAATCATGCTTCCTTCTTTTCCTATTACACGTGGGACTTTGTGCGGATTTACTTTTATTATTCTACCGCCCTCAAGTGTTCCAAGACCTCTTGATTTTAATGTTAAATCAATTCCACCTTTTTTAACACCAGCAATTTTTAAGCTCAATACATCTCCTACAGCAGCAAAATTCGGCAATTCATTTCTGTCAATAAATCTAGGACATTCATTAAGTGATAAAAATGCTGAATAAGGACCGTCAATATCAATTATCCATCCATTGAATGTTATATCTTCAATTCTGCCAATAACTGTATTTCCACGTCTTGGTTCAAAAACTCCACTTACTGGTATTATTTTAACAACTTTACCAGTTGTTTCAGCCAATCCATACCTGTTAGCAATAATTTTCCCTGATTCATTTCTTGTAAAATCTCCAGGAAGATAATCTCCCTCAATAATAACTTCTCCTGGAACAACTAATTTTCTTTCTTTTCTATTATTTTCTTGTTCTTCAGTTTTCATTTTATTCTTTTACCTCGCTGGTTATAGCTGAACCATGTGTTATTGAATTTAATCTATCATAAAACTCAGATTGTATTCCAACAGGAATACTGATAACAACTTCCAAACTTCCATCATTTAACCATTCTTCTTTCTCTTTATATTCTTGGAACAAACCATAACTCTTCCCAGTATGTTGTGCAGGGATTCTTATTTTTAATTTTTTAGTTTCTATTTTTATAGGTATAATTTTATTTAAACTCTCAATTACATTTTTAATTTGCATATCGACTGCTTTATTCTCAATTTTTACACCTGCTTGTTTAATTGCAGATTCAATTATATTTGGAGTAAAAGGTCTGTTTGTCCTTGCATCAACTGCATTTCTCACTAAAAAATCAACTATTTGTTTTCTCCTATTCTCAAGTGCCTCATCTCGGAATTCCTGGGTAACTAAAATTTCTCCTTTTTTTACAATTCTTTCAACTACTTCATATAAATTTGTTGTTCCAAAAGCATTTTCTAATTCATCATTTGATGATCTCATCCCTTTTTTTAAATCACTATAAATAGCTTGGTCTCTTACTACTTCATGTATATCAATACTGCCACCTTTTTTTAATTTAAGCGCAGCATCCAAATCAACCATTGTCTCAAAAACCATCTTTCCATGCCTTAATCTAGCAGTTGTATCTGTCATTTTAATCAAATATATTTCTTAATATCATCTGTCTGTAATTTTGTTAATTTTAAATCTTGTTTTCTGATAAACCAAACATTGAATCTGTTTGTATCAAACTTTTCTTTTAATAATTCACTAAATATACCCAATGATAATTTTATAGCCTCATCAATTTTCATATCTTTTCTATATTTTTTTCTTAATATATCCTTTATTTTATCATCATTTTCCCCAATTGCAGTTGCATAATATTCAAAATAATTTCCAGTTATATCACTATTATATAATTTTGTAACTTTTCCTTGTTTTCCTGCAATCATTAAAGCAACTCCAAAAGGCCTGACTCCAGGATGTTGGGTGTACTGTTGTTTTATGTCAGATAATTCAAGAATTGTTGTTTCAATATCTATAGGAGAATCATAAGTTACTCTGTGTTGCTGTGCAATAATTCTTATTTGGTTTACCAAAATTCTAGCATCACTTATTATCCCTGCCGCACTTGCCATTATATGTTCATCTATTTCATAAATCTTATTTGCAGATTCAGGTACAATCAATTCATCTTTAACTCCCTTGTCAGCAACAATAACAACTCCATCAGAACAGCTCACCCCTATGCTTGAACTTCCAAGTCTAACTGTTTTTTCAGCATATTCAACCTGAAGTACATGTCCATCCGGAGAGAACATAGTAGCACTTCGGTCATAGCCCATTACTTGATGCTGCATATCTGGTATTTCCATATTTTAATCAATTTTGTCTCAAATTCCAAGAGAATAATAAAGAATCACTCTATGGATTGAAACCCAAATTTCTCCTTACAAATTCTTTAAGAAATATCCATTTAAAAAGTTTACGGTTTTTAAACTTTAGAAGTTTTGTTTAATAAATAACTCCTGTTTAAAAAGTTTTAAAAGTATTATAACTATCTTTTCTTGATGGAAAAGTTTCAAATAAATATCGTGAAAATTGAATATCCTAAGAGGAAAAAAGATAGGAAGGGTAAAACAATAGAAGATTTTGTTGCAGATATATTGAGGAAAAATAAATATATAGTTTTATTTTCAAGACGTTCTAAAAAATATTTGAAGGGAGAATTAGACTACCCCTCTTTCTTTCAGGATTTCCCAGATTTCTTCCAAGAAAATATTTGGTATTCTATTCCATTAGGAGATAATAAATTGGCTTCTTTTCCAGACTTAGAAAAGGGGAAGATGGTTTTAAAAAAATCCATCAAATCTGGAGAGAATCCAAAAATGTGGGTGGAAGGAAAACAAATAACTCAGAGTCAATTAAAGAAAGGAATAGAAGAATCTGAAAGGAATCTTAAATTATCTATATTGAAAAGAAAGGCACTTAATAAAGAATACAAAAAGAAATACCTTAAAATCAAATCAAAATTTCCTAGGGAATTTCAGAAACTTAAGAAGATTAATTTTGGAAGTGGAAAACCTGATTTATTTGTCTTCAATAATAAAGAATTTTTCTTTTGTGAAGTTAAGAGCCATAATGATAGTTGGTCAAGAAATCAGGTTGAATGGTTTTTGAGGTATAGGGCATTTCCGTATAGGTTATATTTTGCCATTTAAACTAGGATTTCTACTATTTTTTAATCTTTGGATTACTTTAACTTCCCAATACTTCCGCTTACTTTTACAATCCTTATATCCTTGCCAGAAATGAAAAAACTTGTCCTTATTTCATCCAGATATTCTCTGTTTATAGCCAAAATAAATCCTTTTTTTGTTTCCTTTATTATTTGAGGACTTGATTTAGCAAAACCCAAAATACCTATGAAATCAAGTATAGTTTCTTCTATGTTCTTTTTATTTGTATCTTTTCCTTCAACTAAAAGATATCTTTTCTTTTCTCTATGACTTGGTTTTAACGGCTTCATTTTTTCTTATTATTTTTCCTGTTCTTATTCTTATGATATAGGACTATAAGGAAAATTATAAATATTCCTATTATCAAATAAAAGATCCATTTAGGAATATTAAACTTATTGCTTTCCAGGGGTTGATTATATACCTCTCCAGTTTCATTAATATTCTCAGTCTCATTTTCAAACATAATTATATCAATACTCTTAGTCTCATTTATTTCCTTTATAGTAATATTTGCTTTATTATTAGTTATAGAATTTAATTTAACCGAGAGATCATTATAATAAATGGAAGTAAGGTTTAACTTTTTAGTTTCTCCTAGTAATAAGTTTATTGTTATAGGCTCGCTTTGAACAATAATATTTACTAAATTGTTATTTGTTATATTTTTAACTGTTAAATTATGTGAATATAATTTTTCTCCTGTTAAACTAAAAATTATTTTATCATTTATTTTTAATTCTTTAGTATAACTAGTTTTTATCTCATTTTCATTAATTTTATAAGACAATGAACTTGTCCCTCCTGTTCCACTTCCGCTTCCACCACCACCAGAACTTCCACCACCATCATTATTATCTTCAATAGCAGGGGCAGTAATTGTAAATGTTCTTTCACTAGAATTAAAATAATTACTGGCATTATCGCTGCAGTTTATTCTCCAATAATAAGTACTTGGAGAAAAAGTTTGGCTTATATTGTTTGTTTGATTTGTTATAATCGAAGTGTTAGTAGAATTGGTTGCATTATTTATCAGCAAACTGCAATTTGCAATACCAAAATTATCAGTTACATTAAAAGAAAAGTTAATTGTTTGTGAGTTAGAATTATAAGATGCCGAATTATCAGGTAAGATTAAAGTTACATTGGGATTGGTTATATCATAATAAACTGTATAATTATCAGTTAAGGAATTCTGGCTTAGATTATTATAACTATTGCAATTCCAGTAATAATTATTTTCAATGCTAAAATTATAATTAAATGTACTTGTGTTGGTTGTTCCAGATATATTCTTGGTTTGATTATATACCAAACTATTATTAGTTGCATTATACAAACCAAATGTAATATTGGCTAAATTAAAGATAGATGCTGTCTGGCTTAAGCAGCTAAAGTTTGTCTGATTGGTATTTGCATTTCTAAAACTATTATTGGAAGGGGAATTTATATTTGTTGTTATATTCCCTATAAAAAAACTAAAGTTCTGAGAGGCAGAAGCAAAATTAGAATTATTATCATAAGAATAGCAATTCCAGTTATAATTTCCATTAGAAATATTGGTAATATTAAATGTTATATCTGTAAAATTATTTGTTAATGAAGAACTTTCATTATAATAAAGAACTGAACTGGAATTCCATATGTTTAGAGTTATATTTTTTAATAATAAATTATCACTAACATTACATCTAAAAGATAAATTCCCAGAATAACTTAGATTATTAGTAGTAGGAGAGATAAGATTTACTATCGGGTTTGTAGAATCCAGACTTATTACAGCATTATAAACATTTATTCTTGAAAACGTTAATCCAGTTGAAGAATCTGATATTTGTTTCCCAGTTGAATTTAATTTTGATTCTATCTGTGTTATATTTATATTATAACCTGATCTATTCAAGAATTCGTACATCAATATAACGGCCCCTGCAACCATTGGTGTAGACATACTTGTTCCAGAACAAGTTCTATAATTTCCTGAATCACTGCAACCAGCAATTGTAGTAGATGCCGCCTTTGTTGAATTAATGCTTGTCCCAGGAGCAACTAGACTTAAGAGAGAATTTCTATTTCCGCTTGAAGCTATGCTATCATCTTTATTAGTCCTTCCTACGGGAGTTACATTTCCAATGCATGCAGGAGAAGCAATTCCAGTTGTACTTCCACTATTTCCTGTAGCAGCAAGTATTGTTATATTATTTGTAAATGCACTATTGATGGAATCAGTCCAGGGCATTTGACTACCACAATCGTTAGAATATACCTCGCTAGTTCCAAGACTCATAGATATAACTGAGACACTTCTGTTAGTGCAATAATCAATTGCACGGCTAAGGTCAAGAGAATTTCCGCTTCCATCTCCATTAGAATCAAGAACCTTAATTCCAATAAAACTAACGTTAGGTGCAATTCCTTTTATCCCTCCATTGGCACCAACAATTCCAGCAATATGTGTTCCATGCCCATTATTATCTCCTATCGAACAGTTTTCTACACATACCTTATTAAAACAATCAATAACACAACTTTGATTTCTTCCAACTAAATCTGCATGCGTGAAATCAATTCCAGTATCAATTATACACACTGTTTGACCCTTGCCAGTTATATTAAATCCATTAACTCTTAAATTATTTGTAATAGTTGAATTTACTATTGTGACAGAATCCTGCAAAAAAGCATGTATGTTATGACTTTTTAAAATTCTTTCAACATTTCCATCATTTTGCAGTTCATTTAATTCTTTTAAAGTTACCTCTTTTTGTATATAATTTCTATAAATTCTTTTATCGTTCTCATTTGAAATTCCTAACATTGCAGAAGTTCTTTGATTTGAACTTATATCCTTGACTTTTATTATAACTTTAACACTATCATTCCCAGAATTAAAATCCTTGATAACCTCATTACTTACTTTATTACTCTTACTTTTGTAATTGCTTTGTGAATCTAAGACAAATATATTTAATAGCATGAAACCAGTAAAAAGTAAAGCGAAAATAATCTTTTTATCCATAGTCCTTATTCATCACTGATAACCAGACATTTATTATTAACACATCCACAATGTCCTACATTACAGTCTAATGGACCTGAACATACTGCAGTGCAAAAAACTCCTGAACAGTTAGGTTCTTGTTCTTTTGGAATACATGCATTTGCATGACAGCAAGTCGCAGGAACACAATCAGAATCAACAGAACATTCAAAATTTTCTTTAACTTCTTTATATTTTAATATAACATTCATGTAAATGACAAAAACAAACAAAACCAATAAAATTATAATCGCAATTAGTAATTTTTTATTACCGATTATCCTAATCCTTTTCCCCTTTTCCATAGAAACAAATAGGAAAAAAGAATATAAAAAGATTGTTAATGAGTTTGAGATAGATATTTAAATTAATTATTTTTGTTATATAAAAAGAGTTAGTTTAACATATGAAAATTTACGGTATTGGTGGGTATAATGAAGTAGGAAAAAATATGACTGCTGTTGACTTAGGAGAAGATGTCATCCTTTTTGACTGTGGTTTATATCTCCCTCCAATAGTTGAATTAGAAGAGGCAGAAAAAATTTATACTGAAAAAAGGCTGCGCGCTATAGGTGCTATTCCAGCAGATGATATTTTGGATAGGCTTGGCTTGAGATCTAAAGTAAGGGCAATTATACCAAGCCATGCACATCTTGACCATATCGGCGCAATCCCATATTTAGCTTATAGGT
>Ga0209541_10005984_pt1 | contig 20968 bp, 20 predicted proteins | sample RifCSPlowO2_01_FD_184027 | JGI IMG/M metagenome (GOLD analysis project Ga0209541, IMG submission 184027) | Groundwater microbial communities from Rifle, Colorado - Rifle CSP2_plank lowO2_0.1 (SPAdes) (version 2) | ecosystem: Environmental > Aquatic > Deep subsurface > Groundwater | place... | reverse complement strand
ATCGAGATGTAATTTCAGATGGATAGCTATCCGTAATTCAGCTTCTTTGTCCATGCATTAGCTTGGACCAGAATCTGAAAACTTCAAGCTAAACCCTATTTATTAAGGTGCGATGAGACAATTTTGTTAGTTGAATTGGTTGAAACTAGTTTTAACTAGCTTGACCAACTCTGACTAGCTTGGCTTGTCATGCTTTAAGACAAGTCTTTCTCATCACCTTTGTTCTCACGCCTAAGATTTCGTCCTTCGATTTGATCAAAGGTTAAAGGCGGGAACAAGACTGTTCCGCCCGAGGGCGGAGAAGCTTGTCCCCGCCTGGGACGAAACAATGTCTTGGGTTATAAAAAACCCAAGGAATAATCCGTTAGGAACAGATTGGTCCTTGGGTATAACTTACGAGCGGTAGTGATGGCAGGTACAACGCTGCACCCGCTGTGTATTTCGTCCCCATATTTTTATGCCCTATAGTATAGCATAAGAAAGGTGATAAATCAATTATAGTCAAGATTGGAACTTATAAAACTATCTTATCCACAGTTTATCAACATTAACCCAAATTGGAATAATATAAGTCTAAATTACAAATTCCATGACACAAAAAACAGATAAAATTCAAGTATCAATAATTCAAAGCTCAAAGTTGGAGCTTGTTATTTTGAAGTTGACGCTTTTCTTTTAAGTAAGAATCCCAATCCTAAAGCTGTTAATTGACCAGAAAGGAGTATTACGCCTAATTCTGGTCCAGCCGAAGGAACTTCAGATACTCCCAGAACTTCTTTTTCGACACAGAATTGAGCCGTATCTTCGTCCGATACTCCACCGTTAAATGTTTCTACTGTATTTACAGGGCAGAATAAGCCGCTATCTTCAGGAAGCTGTTCTTGAGGTAAAACCCTCATTGTAAGAAAGTAAACTTTTTCCTCATCAACTTCAAGGTCGCCGGCAGAAATAGTTATGCTTCTTTCGTCAGAATTAAATTCGCCCGGAGCTTCGACTAGTTCAACGAAATCGGGAAGAAAGTCTCTCACAGTTACATCTTTAAGTTTTTCATCTGAGGTGTTTTTGACTTTTATCTTAAAGAAAACTATCTGTCCTGGCGCAAAACGAGGATCAGAAGGAGAAAGGTTATCGACATAATCGGCGTCAGTCGAACCGCCCTTATCTGATACAGGTTTTCCGACCAACTTATCTACAATTATAGAAAGTGAAGGTTCAGGTTCACCGTATTCTCCATATTGGGCAAAGCTGCCTCCAGCAAGCACAAAAAAGCTTATAGTTAGCAGTAGAAAAACGATCAGTCTTTTCATATTGCTCCGTATTATACTACAGGTCTTGGAGAATGTCAACTATAGGATGAATAATAATTTTCAATTATTAATTTTCAATTACCAATGAATTTTTAAGTTTTTAATTTTTAAACATTTCAAATTAAGATTTCAATAAAAATTTTAAATTTCAAATTAAAAATTATAGAATACACATATGAAACTAAATGCTCAACAATTAAGGGATTTAGAAGAGAAGAAGGCACAGGGTGAAATTAGAGAGATTAAACGCCATCCTATCTTTTTCATTCTCGAAAATATCTACGATACTTACAATATCGGAGGGTTGTTTCGATTAGCCGATGCAATAGCTGTTGCGAAAATATACCTATGTGGCGAAATGGAGATTCCACCCAATCACAGGATTAAAAAGGCGTCAATTGGGACTTATAAAGTTGTCGATTGGGAGTACAAAAAGTCGGTAAAAGAAGCAATTGACGATATATTGAAGTCAACTCAGTATCTGATTCGTCATTCTGGGGAGGAACGAAGTGACGACTCCAGAATCGTAGTTAAAAATAACGATTCCGGACAAGCCGGAATGACAATGCAGATTCCGAAACAAGTTCGGAATGACAATAAAACAATGGAACAATTTAACAATGAAACAATGATAGTAGCCGTTGAACAACACGTAAAAGCTATTCCTTATACTAAAGCCTCATACAGTTTGCCGCTTGCTCTAGTTTTTGGTAATGAAAGCTATGGAGTTACTCCCGAAACGCTAAAAAAGGTTGATCAAATAGTCGAGATCCCTATGTTTGGTATTAATAAATCACTGAACGTAATAGTATCAGCGGCAATAGTAAGTTATTGGGTAATGGGTAAGTTATAATATACAACTGTCATGCTGAACTAGGTTCAGCATCTGATTTTTAGAAACCAGATCCTGAAATAAATTCAGGATGACTAAAAAAATAAATTTTGCCTGGATGGCTCAGTGGTAGAGCAAGTACTTGGTCCCAGAAGTACGTAGCAAAATTTGATAAAATTTTGCTTTACGACTTCGGGATCCCGTAGTTCTAAGCCGTGATGGCTCAGTGGTAGAGCAAGTACTTGGTAAGTACTAGGTCGGGAGTTCGATTCTCCCTCACGGCTCATAAAATTTGAAATAATCACGGCTAGATACTACTTGGTAAGTACTAGGTCGGGAGTTCGACCTGTCCTGAACGAAGTTGAAGGATTCTCCCTTCGGGCTCAAAACTATAAGTTGTTGAATTTAGTTTCAAAATCCGATATAATTCCATAGCTATAAAGTTCTGTTTACGATAGATTTTTTAATATTTTAATAAATAAAATCTATCAATCGTAATGGGAGCGGAAATAAAAATTCAAAATAACCCAGAATATTCTCCAGTAACACTATCCGGTTATCCTCTGGCAGGTTATTTGGCCGAAACTTTAACTTATTCTCTGGCTGTGCAGGAAGCAAAACCGCCGGCTTTGACTCGGGTAGAGCTTAAAAAACTGGCTAAATTCCATTTTAATCGCCTGCTTTGGAAAACAGGAAATAATCCGAATACCGGCCAACCTGGTTCTTTAGAAAATTATGAAAAACTGAAAAACGCACTCACTGCATTTAGTAAAGATTCAACTACTCCTCTGCTCGGCTCAACCAGCGGCGAAACCGAAACCATACCTGCAGAAATTAAACAATTTTACCCCGATCTAGTCCTCACCGAACAAGAAGACCAATTCCTAAAAAGAAGCTTTGCTTCACGTTTAGGCTGGTATACCAGAAAACACCGCCGGTTACAGCAAGAACCTAATATAGAATCCGCGCCTGAACTGCAAATCGTAAAAGCTCATACGGTAGATGTAACACCGCAGAAAAATTCTGTTCTTCAAGTATTTAAGAATAAGTTAGGACAGATGAAAAATGCTACCGCGGGAAGTATTGAGCAATTTATCAATACCTTCCCTCCGGAACAAAGGAAAAAGGCATTAGCACTAGTTGGTATTTTGGGAATAGCATTTATGATGGCTTTCGGCTCCGCTTTAGCAGACTCAGGAAACGCTGTTGCTAAAGGAAAACCTACAAAAGATACTCCTATATCTCAAGTAGAATTAAAACAACCTAAAAAAACTCCAGAAGCAGATAAAAACAATCAACCTCAACATCAGGCAACCGAAGCTGACTTTGGAACAGGTGGCGGTGACGACTCTAATGCAGACAACAATCCCAGCAATACTGATTTACACAATAAAGATGACGGATCTAATGGTCGAAATGGACCTCCTCCAAATGATAAAGTTTGTCTTAAAACAAATTGGGACAATAATGGTATTGACTGTAAACAAATATCTTCTCCGGTTCCAAAAGAAAAAGAAACCAAAATGCCAGAACCGTCAAATACACCACTTCCTCAACCAACTAATCCACCTAAAAATACCTCTACACCCTCAGCGCCTAGCCAAACACCTCGACCCGCAGCCACAAGTACTCCTCGTCCTTCCTTTACTCCAACGTCGGAGATTACTCATACGTCTACTCCAACCTCAACACCTACCGTAACTGTTAACGGAACTCCGATTGCTACAGCTGATGTTTGTGTCACTAAACCACTTTTAACCGAAGAATGGCTGAGAGATGAAAACGGATTTGTAGTACAAAGTGATATCTTCCGGTATGACGTGACGCAAGAACTGCCACAACCGGTAGAAAATTTAACGGATGGACCTCAATTTGAAGACGATTATAAAAATCCGTCCCCTGCTCCTGATAACTGTTCTTATGCCGCTGAAGTAAGACGAAGCGACGGATCTTCGGATGTTGAGGTTAGAGGATTTGACGGACGCCTAATCAATCGTTTTTCGAGTAAAAACGGGTATATCCAGCCCGAATTCACTCCCAACGGCGATCTGGTCGTAGTTGATAAAATAACCAGACAGATGTATTTAATCAGTAATCCAGATAATCTGGATAGCACAAGTCCGGTAAAACTTGAAAACGTTGTGGGCAGTAAGCCTGCCAGCCGTGCAATTCACGAAAAGGGCAAAATAGCAGGATTTGAATTGGTTTTCACAGATACTAAAGGATATGTCAACTTTTACAACTCAGTAACCGGAGACGTAGAACAGACAGATATTTTGGGACATGGAGTCGAATGGGATTTAAACGGAGACGGATTTTACTATCGATCTCGTGAGGGAGATTTTTATTATTTCAGCCGCTGGACAAAAAACAAAAATTTAGTTGCTGAAGCATCTGAAGGTGCTGCGGCAGTTGCCGTCGATCCGGATGGGCAAGGAGACGTTTCGATCGCAGGTATTGATGGTCTTGGATACACAACAGATATTGAAAACACTGGTTATGAAGAAGCTCAAAAAATAAGTGATAATTATACTGTAGAAGTCACCTACGAAACGAGTGAATAATCCAATAGCTTACTATCGCCGCAGAAACAATAACATTCAGAGATTTATTAATCCCAAACATCGGAATCTCAACGATCTGATCGGCTAAGGCTAAAGTCTCAGGCGATACGCCATAAGTTTCATTGCCGAAGATTAAAACTACCGGCAAAGCATCATTTGCATTCGAGTAGGGAATGGCAGTTTTGTGCTGTTCTACAGCTATAATGTTCAATTTGGACTTGCTATATTGTTTTATTGTTATATTGCTTAAATTTTGATTTTTTATTTGTAATTTTTCATTTTTAATTTTAAATTTTAAATTTAGGTCTGCAATTGCTGCTTCTGCAGAACGCTTATATTCCCAATCGACGACTTTATATGTCCCGATCGATGCTTTTTTAATTTTGTGATTGGGCGGTATTTCCATCTCTCCGCAAAGATAGATCTTTTCTACCGAAATTGCGTCGGCCAGGCGAAATAGTCCGCCGATATTATAAGTGTCATAAATATTTTCAAGAATAAAAAAAATCGGGTTTCGTTTAACCACTTTACTTGTGCCAAGGGCTTTCTTTTCTTCGAGGTTGCGTAATTGTTGGGCATTGAGCTTCATGAATATATTATATGATACGAATGCTACAAATCCGAATGCAAATGATACTAATATGCTAATATTTTTTTACAATAACGCATACTTAAATCCTAAGCTTATGAGTGAGAATTAACATTATTTGCTCCATTCGTATCATACTTTATACCCTATAGTTGACAAACAATAAATCCTGTAGTATAATGTGGAGCTATATGAAAAGATTAGTCACAAATCTTCTACTTGCTATAAGCTTTTTATTGACAACAACTTTTGTTTTTGCAGGAAACGGTCCATACGGACAAGAAGAACCATCCTTCTCAATTATGGTTGACAAACTGGTAACCAAACCCCACTCAACTTCAGACTTTGTTGATAACCTGTCTCCTTCGGATGAAAGATATTCACCGGGAAACGACGTATATTTCAAAATTAAAGTCAAGAATACTTCTGATGAAAAATTAAAAGATGTTACAGTTAGAGATTTTCTACCCGACTTTGTAAAACTTGTTGACAGCAAAGGATCATTCAACAGCGATACTGACGAAATAACTGTCGATGCCGGCGACCTTGAAGTCGACGAAGAAAAAGAATTTGTTATTAAAGTCAAAATAGTAGATCAGGATGAACTGCCTTCGGATAATGGCCTGTTCTGCCTGGTTAACAAAGCTCAGGCTTCAAATGACAAATCGTCTGATGAAGATACCGCCCAATTCTGTGTTGAAAAAAAGGTATTGGGAGTAAGCTCGGTTCCATCTGCAGGTCCGGAACAAGGTGTAGCATTGATATTGGGACAACTGTCTGCTTTAGGAATAGGTGTATTTCTTAAGAAAAAGACATCATAATCATACTGTTTCATAGCTTCATTGTCTCACTGATTTAGATATTTAATGCTTCTTTTGCTCATTATTGTATATAGTAGTATATTTTAGGCCTATGTTTATAGGTTGTGGATAAATTAAGTAAGACTTATAAGATGAGCACTATAGTTGACATTTGACCCTGAATTTGTTATACTATCGGTCATATGTTTAGGGGACGGACATACACCATCACTATCGCTCGAAATAAAACCAAGGAACAATCCTTCTGAAGCAGGATTAGTACTTGGTTTTTTTCATTGGAGCGGATAACGAAGAGTAAAGTTTTGAGGAAAGTTTAGGCGGGTGAAATAGAAAGTACTCTAAAAATAATTTTGACGCTAAGGAATAAGCCGACACTTAAAACCGGTTTGCTCCTTGGGGTTAAAAACCCAAGCAATGTTTCGTCCCAGGCGGGGACTAGCTCTCCGCCCTCGGGCGGAGCGTTTTACCCTGAGTATCGACTTGTTCGATACCTAAGGGTTTGTTCCCGCCTTAAACTCCTTCGATTTTCGAGGGAAAGTTTCTGGAAGGGAAGCCGGACGATGTTTACTTGCATAAGCATGCAGGTAGAAACTAAGTCTATTTCTGAAGACAATCTTCAGAGGCACTTTAACAAAAAGGGTAAGGATACGTTTCCAAACTGAAAGTTTGGAATTACGTAGACCTATCCGCCACAATCGCTCTTTGAGTCGCAGTTTAATGAACTAAGACGAAAAGTAAGATTGGGTGGATAAGGAATTTATATACACCGCAAATTATTTATTAATGGACGGGTGTTAAAGGAAAGACTGTGATCCGTTGACAACAAAATTAAGAAGGATTAAAATCTTCTTATGATCACAAATAAAGATATTGAAAAAATGAAGAAAGTCTTCGCAACAAAAGACGATTTGAAGAACTTTGCAACAAAAAACGATATAAAAGGAATTAATCAAGAAATGAATCGTTTTGCAACTAAAGAAGATATTAAAAAAGAACTTCAAAAGTATGCAACTAAAGAAGATATTAAAAAAGAACTTCAAAAGTATGCAACTAAAGAAAATTTTAAGGATCTAAATAAGGATCTTATTAGAAAAATAGATCAAGTAAGAAAAGACCTTAATGAAAAATCAGATAAAATAATATTAACTTTAGCCGAAGATATTGGAGACGTAATTGGTGAAGTTCGAGAAATAAAAGATGAACTTAAAGGAACCAGGGTTGCTCTCGGTGATCAGGAAAATCGATTGCAAAAAGTAGAACGCAAAGTCTTTCCTCAAACTTAAATATAAAATTTAAGTTTAACCACCTCACACGACTTGCCACAATAACCCATTTCCCGACCGAAGCGGTCAGAAATTGGAGCTTGGCATGGGGCTATTAATTAGCAAGCATGGCGGAATTTATTCACGATTTTGGTTGTGTTAATATTAGTACAAATTACCATTATGATATCGATCGATATCTATATGGTATATAAAAAACTAACTTAGATACAGCTGCATCGTAAATAATGGGGTTACAATCCCACTTCGCTATTAACAAAATTAATAGCTACGTTGGGATGCAGAAACTTACTCTGACTAGCCATGAACTAGATCATAGATCAGTTCACGGTTCTTTCTGTTGAAACGGAAAAATCAAAACAATAAAACATCATTGTTTCATTGTTAAATTGTTTCATTGCTCTAAGCAAAAAAACAATAACTGATTAATCCAAAGTAAAACAGAAAGATGTTTCCATTTTGAAGATGAAGAAATTCGTCTTTAGAATGGAAGCATTAGTCAGATGACTAACTAACCCTCCAAAATAAGATCAAAGGAGATCTTAGCCATGAACAAACGTTTGTTCACCCTGATCAGCGCCCTGCTGATCGCGAGCTTCGCGCTCGCCGCTTGTGGCTCCGTAGCCCAAGCACCGGTCGCAACCGCGACTCCAGTCCCGACCCAGACAGCCCGAGTGATTGAAGTCACCCGAGTAGTCGAAGTTGAAGCAGAGGACTCACCCGAGACCCCTGAAGCACCCGAAGTGCTGCCCTCCCCGATTCCAGAGCCAGTTGGACCCGACATGTGTGGTGTTGAAGCTACGCAACTCGGCCCATGGGCTGTCAATGATCAAACTGAAGAGTTTGATGTTGATGCCTTGAATGGTGTCGTGCATGCCAGCTTATGGTTCCCAGGCAAATCGCCTGTTGACACTGAATATAGTGTCGTTCTATCACACGTGAAAATTCACGTTGCTGGTGGAGGAACCGCCTGGTCATGGCCTGGGTGCTTTGATATTGCGGCTGCTAATGCAGACGTAATTGCCCATGGCTTGCGCCGGACTGCTGCTGGTAAGACCACTATCGTGCTTAACTTGGAACAGCTGATGAAGCTATACCCAGGCGCGATCAAAGTGATCGAACAGTAGCCTTGTGCTGCAAACCGAGAGTGGTAAGACTCAAAAAGTCTTGCCACTCTTGGCAATTGCGGTGTAGGACAACGTCTTAAACATTTTTGTTGCAATTTTTGCCACATCATTGTCTTGATTTTTTTTGACGCTCTACCCCTTACCCTTTTTTTCCTAAACCCATAAAGTAATACGAATGATACGAATCTTTATGCGAATTCCACGAATATGCTAATTCTGTTTTTATTCGCATATTTGTAGATTCGCGTATTATTCGTAGATTCGTATTTCATATTTTTGTGGGTTGAGGAAAGTTTGCTCTTTTACAATTAGAAGTAATTTCCGCCTGTTCTTACCGCTCACCTTAGTTCATTTGAACTGCGGCTCAAGGAGCGAACTTTGGCGGGACATCAAACGTCCCAGCCAAGTTTGACTTGGCGGATGTAAGAAAGTCTAAAACTCACCGCAATCTTGCGGTTCGTTAAGACTTTCTAACAGATATTGACTAGATGGGAATCTGGGGATATAATTTGTCATATGAGTCAAACTGTAAGTATTCCCAAAACCGTATTTGAAAATCTTGTCGAGAGAATCAATAAACTTGAAGCGGTTGTCTTTGGTAAAAAAAAGGAAAAATTTCCTGATGAATATGTAGTTTTGTCGAAAAGAGCTGAAAAGAGATATAAGAAAATGGATGAGGACTTTAAAAAAGGAAGAAATTTTTATGTTGCAGATGATGTAAATACTCTTCTTAAAGAGCTTAAATCATGAAATTTTATCGGAGCAATAAATTTAAAAAGTCTTACAAAAAACGAATCCTTTTTAATAAAAACCTTGAAGAACAAGTTGATGAAAGAATAATTAGGTTTTCAGAAAATCCAGCCGATCCGCTACTTAAAGATCATGCACTAAAAGGAAAACTTGCAGGATTGCGTTCTTTCTCTATTACCGGAGACATAAGAATTGTTTATAAAAAAGAAAGTGATTTAATCATACTTTACGATATAGGCTCGCATAATCAAGTATACAAATAATAACTTCTTCTTATTTTTCCCGCCTGGTCAATTTCAATTTTAAATTAGATAGCAGATCCTGAAACTAGTTCAGGATGACACTAACGTGTCAGTTATAAGTTTCGCCCAATGGGCGATAAACAAGTCTATGAAAAACACAACTTTAGCGATTGTTGCTTTAGCTGTCGTTCTTGCTATGGGTGCATATTTTATGCATTCCAACATGGGCCAGGCTAACAAAAACAATGCTGTAGACGGATGTGCAAAAATCGCAACATCCATGGTAAAGGAAGACTTTGTCAGACCGGTGTACAAACTGTGCATGGATGACAAGGGATATAAAACTGTTGTGACGGAGTAAAACAGATCCTGAAATGAATTCAGGATGACAACGATTCTGGATGCGCCAGGTACCATAGGGTAACCTGGCTTACCAGAATGACATAAATAAAAATATGAAAAAGATAAAAAATCAGATCCTGAAACGAGTTCAGGATGACAAAAGAAGCCCGTTGGTTTCGGTAATAATGCCGGTTTTTAATGCCGGACATTATCTTGTGCCGGCGATTGAAAGCATATTAAACCAATCATATTCAAATTTTGAATTAATAATCGTTAATGATGCTTCTACTGACGATTCTTTAATGGTAATTAATTCGTATCATAAGCAATTTCCCAAAAAAATAAAAGTCATCAGTTTAAATAACAATCTAAATAAGGGTGGAGATTCATGCGCCAACTTAGCTATCGAACAGGCTAAAGGTAAATATATCGCCAAGATGGATGCGGATGATATAGCCCATCCGGATAGGATTAAACTACAGGTTGAATATTTAGAAAAACATCCGAAAACTTTTTTGGTCGGTTCACAGGCTTATGTAATAGACAAAAACGGAGATATTATCGGAGACAAAACCGAACCTCTATCCCATAAAGAAATTTATAATTCATATTTAACCTTCCATCCGATTATTCATCCGACAGCCATGGTGAGAAGAAATTTGTCGAAAAACAAATTATTTAAATACAAAGTTAAATACAGTGCCAATAACGACTATTTCACTTTCTTCAGCCTAATCTGCAAAGGTTATAAATTTGCCAATTTAAATGAAAGACTTCTCTACTATCGTATTCATGGAAAAAACGATACTTTTGTTCACATCAAGGAAAAATATCTGAATACTCTGAAAATAAGGCTTTTAATGATAACTAAATATGGCTATAGACCAACTTTAAAACAGATTATTATCGGTATTACCCAAACGATCATTCTGACAATATTACCCGAGAGATTTACAGCTTACCTCTATCTTTTGACAAAGGGTATAATAAAAAAAGAAGAGGTAGTAAAAAACCTATTAAACTTTCCCAAACTGCTTCTCCTGAAAGCTCAAAATGCACAGGTATAAATTTGTCGAAATTCTGCTCGCCTTCCTGTTTTTTAGCCTTTTAACTTTTATAATTACCTACCCCGCGTTACTCTCGCTTAACACAAAAATAATCGGCGACGCCGGAGATAACTTTCAGTTTATTGGTTTCCAATACCTGGGAAATAAACTATTTACTGAAGGCAATTTTCCATTCGGTTGGACGAATAACTGGCGCTACCCCGACGGAATTAATTTTCAGAATGCCACTGATTCCGGCATTTTTATCCTACTCGGAATCTTTCTTTATCCCTTATTAATAAATCCGCTTACGGTCTACAATGTCAGCATACTGATATTGGTCTGCCTGAATCTTTTCCTGACCTATATTGCTTTTAGAACTGTTTTTTCCGGACTAATTGCTTATACCGGGGCAGTAATTTACGGACTGTCTTTCTATACTCTCGCAAGAATCGGTGGTCATCCTAATCTGATCCTCCACGCAGGCTTTCCGCTTTTTTTTATCTCACTTTATCTGATCACTAAAGAAAAAGGGTCCGTAAAAAGTTTTACGATTTTTACCTTAGGAATTGTCATTCTGACTGTCAGTTCGCTTCAGTATCCTTTATTGCTTTTGGGAAGTATTATTTTTTTGACACCTCTTACTTATTTATTTTTTCCGGCTAAAATTAAAGAATTTATTTCAGTATTAATTGCTAAAAAATCCCAGTTCATTTTATCGATAATTGTTTTTTCGGTTGTAACCCTACTACTCTACGGCCATAAAATCAGCCTGTTTTTTTCCGGCGGTGTAACCCTGCCTGATTACAAATTTATCTCCATTCCCCTGGTTGATTACTTTATTCCCAACAGCTACATCGTATCCCTGCCTTTTATAGCGGGCAACCACAGTAAATCCTGGATAGAATATGCCGTATTCCTGGGTTACGTTGAATTATTACTCTTAGGAGCTGCCCTGGTTTATATTAAAAAAAATACGGGTAAATTATTCTTGATTCTTGGGTTCCTGATTATTTTTATATTAAGCCTGGGAAAACAGCCGTTCCTAGCTTTTATCTGGCCATATCAGTATCTCATTGACATATTCCCCTTCAGGGGGATTATAGAACCTGGCAGATTCTTTGTAATCTTTTATTTTTTCCTGACACTAATTGTGATGATTTATCTTTCTAAATTTAAAAACCATGTCTTACTATTCGTAATACTTGCGGCACTCCTCATAGAAAAAGTACCGACCAATACCCATATTGCCAATGTCCCAAGTGATGAACCATTCTTAAATTCAGTAAAATTCTCAGAGTCAAACGCGGTGCTGGATCTGCCTATCTTTACCGAGTGGTGGAACGGCCATCTTTATGACCTGTATTATATTTATCACCAGAAACCGATTGTAAACGGTTATATCCACTGGTCCGGGGATAAATATGATCCCAAGTCATTAATCGAGGAACTCAAGGAATATCGCTGCCACCCTTTCCCGGCCCATAACTATGATGAAGAACTTTCCCATTTCAGAAAAGACAGAAGCATCAGACTTTTAAATTACTACAATATCAGAACACTTGTCTATCACAAGAAATTAGCCAAAGAAGGTGACTGTCATTTTGTTGATCAATACCTGCAAACCCTGATCAACTCTCATGAAGATTTTATTACCTTGTATGAAGATTCCTATACCAGGGTATTGTGGTTAAAAAAACGCTGAAAAATATGCTGAAAAAAATAACCCAAAATAATTTTTTCTTTCCAGTACTCCTGGCTTTAATATCGTTTATTTTGTTTTTTATCAATTATACCCCCGGTACTTTTTTGGTAGGTTGGGACAACCTTTTTCCTGAATTAAATTTTGCCAAAGCATTTAAGGTGGGTTTGTTAGGCGTCTGGCAGTGGTACCGCGGATTAGGAAGCGAAGACGGACTTGCTCACGCTGCAACTTTGCCCCATACTCTAATTTTATTTTTATTTTCTAAAGTTTTTCCTCTAAATACCCTCCGTTATATTTTTCAGATTTTAATGCATCTACTGGGTGGTTTGGGAATGTATTATTTGTTACTTAAATATAAAAAAAATGCGTTCTTAGCCTTCATCGGGGCTATATTTTATGAGTTTAACTTGGCAACCATTCAGATTTTCTATGCGCCGTTGGAGGTCTTTTCCATTCACTTTGCTGCATTACCCTTTTTACTCTATTTAATTCTTTCGCTTCTTGAGAAAAAAACTAAAAAGCTAATAATCGCTTTTTTCCTGTTAAGCTTGCTAACGGTTAGTCAAGGCTTTGTTCCAACGGTATTTATTGCTTATTTATTCGCAGTATTGTCAATACTGATTACCGCTTATTTAAAAAACGGAAAGACAACTTTAAAAACCGGATTTTTAATCATTTCCTTAATATTTGTTTCCAATGCCTTTTGGTTAATGCCGTTCATACATTCGGCAATAACCCAGGGCGGAATCATTAAAAATACCAAGATCAATCAACTTTCGTCCAATTCGATTTATGAAAGAAATACAAGAAGGGGCGGGGTTCTTGATCTTTTATATCTCAAGGGATTCATGCTGGATACGACCGAGGACGATCGGCAAAAAAATCTGGAATACATCATGAAAGACTGGAATTCTCACATTAATAATCCTTTAATTTATTCAATCATGAGTACAGCAGCACTAATTTTTTTGATTGGAATAACCAAAACGATTTATAAAATTTATAAACATAAAAAATATTCATTTGAGTCATATTTTCTGTTTCTTTTATTTGTCACCTGGCTAATGCTTGGTACTCGGGTACCGGTATTTTCCACTATTAACAGTAAAATCAGGGACATTTTGCCGTTGTTCGGTGAAGCATTCAGATTTCCGATTACCAAGTTTTTTACAGTCTACTCATTTATATATACGATTTTTTTTGTTTCCGGATTAGAACTTATAATTTCTCTAAATTATAAATTTAAAAAAACAATTTCCATTATCGCATTTATCCTGTTGTTCTTTTACGCCTTACCGGTATTTAGGGGTAACTTTTTTTATCCAATCCTAAAATTAAAAATACCCGGCGAATACTTCCAAGCCATTGATTATTTCAAAAAAGAAAAAAAATCAGGCAGGATTATGACTCTCCCACAAGCCTCATTCTGGAACTGGCAGTTTTATACATGGGGTAGCCGAGGATCAGGATTTTTATGGTATGGAATTGAACAACCGATGCTGGAGCGACCGTTTGATCCCTGGAATAAATATAACGAACAATACTTTAACGAAATTTTTTTTGCCCTGCAAACAGAAAATGAAAAACTTTTTCAAAATACAATCAAAAAGTATGATATCGAATTTATTTTACTGGATGGATACAGGAGTCTAGAAAGTAAAATACAGCAAAAAGATAAACTCGAAAACTTTATTGCCAAGGTTTACCCGGATATACAAACAGTAAGATACGGCAATTTAACAATTTATAAATTCATCGAAAAACAACCGAGCGTTTTACTGACTAACAGCTTAAGACAGGCGTCACCCTTCTATTATGAATTTGAAGATTCAATTTATAATGCCCAGGGGAATTATCTGACTTCGGAAGATTGGGACACAAACTATCTTTTCCCTTCTTTATTTACCAATAAAACTCAGGCCGATCTTGACTTCGATTTTGATGAACAAAACGGGGAAATAGTAATAAGCCCAAAACAAGAATTAAAACTGACTAACTACGAAGACCGCCTGTTTTTAAAAGCAGATCCCTACCCGGATGACACTGAATTAGTTCCAATCCAAGTTATAGTGGAAGATCAAAATATTTTAATTAAAACTGTCGGAGTAATAATTATCACAAAAAATTATGTAACTGAAATACAGCCTTATGACGGAATTACGCTTAATTTTCCAAATTTAAAAAATCAAATTATTACGGAAATAAAACTCAACGGTAAAACTATTAACAGTTTTGATACTTCAAATTACGCTTTTGCCTATGCTCATCTGGACAATACTATTTACTTAAAAACTGCCTCAGATAGGAGCTTCACCCGTGAATTCAGCTTTACTAATTCGGTAAAAAACCTCGTATATGAAATTCCAAAAGACTCCTCCTCTCTTAGATACAAGATTAGTTATCCGATAATACGTCCTGAAGATTGGCAGACGAATAATGTTCTGGAAAATAAAGATTACCTTATTGAAGCGCCTTGCCCCGATGATATCCAACCGGGATCGTCACTCTTTGAAGAGTCCGATGTTGGAATTACTTTGAAAGCTCAAAATTCAACTACCTGTCTGCACCAGTATCTTTATGGATTAGTGCATAACATGGGAATTTACTTAAACATCCAGGCAAAAAATGTTTCAGGCGCACCATTAGGCTTTGTTTTGGATAATCCTCAACAGAATACGAATTTTATTGAAACCATACTTAATCCAAATTCATCTAAAAATATAATTATCGTACCATCCAGTTCCAAATTTTTTTACAGCGACTATGGCACACACTTTAAAAATACTTCCTCGGGTTCGGATTTAACGGTTAATCAAATAAACTGGATGAATGTCGGGTATATCCCGTACAGCTGGATTAAAACATTTAAATTGGAAAAAAATAATGAAAATACATACCGATCCCCATCTTTAACTGAAATTAAACCCGATTTTCAAAATAAGTACCAATACTCTGTAAATTTACAAAATTTTCCTTTATCTGAAAATCAAGACCAATATTTATATTTGTCCCAGTCGTTTAATTCGGACTGGTTGGCATACAGGATAAAAAATGACCCTAACAAATTAAAAATGTTTATCAGAAACAACCTTCCTTTTCTGTACGGATCACGGCTTAAAGAACATGTTCTGGTTAATAACTGGGCGAATGGATGGAAATTAGATCCAAATTCAAATAATAATAGTAATATTGTTGTAATCTTCTGGCCTCAATATCTGCAATATTTTGGTTTTATACTTTTAATTGGAAGTTTTATTTGGGTATTAAGATATTACAGTAAAAATGAAATTAATTCTTAGGATAAGTTCTTACACGCGCGGGTCCTATAACTGAAAGTCTACCCTTTAACGTTTTTCCCGTTACTTTATTAAGAAAGTTTATTGTTTTATTGACAATTGTTTGCTTAGATAACTTATCGATTTCGACAACTACAATTCCTGAACTTTTTAAAATATCAAATTTAATTGCATTACCATAACCTTTATCAAAAGTCAGTATAACTAAGTTGTGTTTTTGAGCGTAAGAAAAAATTTCTTCATCAGGAATGCTTGTTAAGCCTATATCTTTTGGATGAATTAGATGGAAACCTTCTAATTCTAAGGCTTTGATAAGATCAAAATGCACACACTCATCTACCAATATTTGAAACATAACCGGAATGTTTATCTTCGATTAAGCGATGAAGTATACTTGCGGGATGCTCCATAATTTTTGCAGCATAATCAATAGCCGCTACAATATCTTCTTTTTTTAAACGAGGATATTGATTAGGAATTTCGTCAATAGTATAACCAGCACTGATCAAATTTAAAATATCAACTACGGCAATACGAGTTCCAGCAATTACTGGTTTGCCAAAACGAATACCCGGATTTATGATTATTTTGCTTTTCATAAATTCAATTATAGAGGCTTGAAATTATAATTCAAGGGGTTTTTAATAATATTGTAATTATTTTCTGGCCGCAGTATTTGGAATTCTTCGGCTTTGCTCTATTAATAGGAAGCTTTGTTTGGATACTCAGAATAAGAAACAGTAATAAACCTTAGTATCTATAAACAGTAGCAGTAGCAAAAAATAATGTTTCATTGTTAAATCGCTTCATCGTTTGATTGTCAAAACTATATTTGTGATATGATAAAAAAGAATATGAAGGCGATCTATACGAATCATGCTGAAAAGAAATTGAATCTACTAAAGTTATCAAAGATTAAAGTTAATAAAAAAATTATAGAAAAGATTATCAGTAACCCCTTACACAAAGATACTGTTAGCGATTATCCTAAGATTATTGCGTCAGGCATTCTTGACAAAAATCACATTATTAGAATTGTCTATAAAATTGAAAATGATATAATAACAGTAATTACTTGTTATCCAGCACAAAAAGGTAGATATTTTATATGAAAACTAAAATTGAGTATGAAAAAAAAGATGATGTGCTTATGATTTGGTTTTCGCAAAAAAAAATAGATTTCGCCGAACAAGAAGGCGATGCAATTATGCATTTCTCCAAAAAAAACGAGCCTGTATTATTGGAGATATTGGATGCATCAAAATTTCTTAAGGAAACCTCTAAGACTCTTCCGCTTCAAGTAAAACAACAGATTTTTTCGAGTTAATCAGTTTTACTACCATTCAATTTTATAAAGACGGTCGGTATCTTTTAAATAAATTAGTTTATGAAAGGAGACAGACAAAAATGAATGATCCTATTATACGTGTTTACATTATGATTATTGGTGCGCTAATATTTTTCGGATTGCTTACATATTATCTCAATCGAGGCTCTAAATGAACAGAGAACGAATCTTCAAATATTTTTATAATCTGCTAATTAACTCCATTCTGTTAATTTTTACCGTCGATCAGTCTTAAATTTTTAAAGTATAATTATAGTATGTCATACATAAAAGTATAAAATGCGAGAACAACTAGTCATAAACTCAGAAGGGTGCAAACATTTAAGGGATGGCCAAAAAATGTTAGCGGGAAAGAAAAATGGCAAGCGTTGATATCAAGAAAAAGAGTTGTTGATGAAGAAAACTAATTCTTAACTAACTCTACCTCTGTTATACTAAAAAATATGCCACAACTTTCATACTTGCAAATTCGCAATCCAAAGGATGATGAGACGCCGATTGAGGCGGCAACCCAGATCTTTGCCTCGGTACTGCCCCACCCCTATATTCCCTTGTGGAAAAGATTATTTATCAAACCAAAAACATACGCTTTTGAAATATATCTTCTCGGCCAAACTATTTTTTTTTATGCAACCACGCCCAAGGAAAATGAAACTTTTATCCAAAGCCTTATCACTTCTTCATTTCCTAAGTCGGTAGTAAAGAAGACTACCGACCCTATGGATATTGTTTTCAAGTCGAAAAATCTATCTGTTGGAGAAATGGTACTTAACTCTTATCCCTATCTACCGATCAAAACCTATTTCGATTTCAAGGATATTGATCCCCTGTCTTCGCTTATCGGTTTTTTGGCCAGACAAGATTCACACGTAAAAATGGCAGTTCAGATATTGATAACACCCGCATCCTTTCCCTGGCAGGATATGGCTGTCACGGCAGCCCGCCACCAGATTTACGACGAACCTTCCATGAAATATACGCGAAGCCCCCAACAGCTTTTAATGATGAAAAAATCTTCCTTTCAGGGCGGGAAAGCTCTGGTAAGGCTCATTGCCGGATCAAATAGAACAGAATCATTATTGCCTTTTCTGCAAAATCTGGCGGGTACTTTCGGCAGTTTTTCTTTGGGCGACGGCAACCAATTTGTCTTCAGAAGAACTCTGTTATTTAAAAAATTCATGTTAAAACAAATAAAACTGCGTAAAACCCATTTTTTTGAAAGAAAATATCAGATCCTGAATGCACAGGAGTTGGCTACTCTCTGGCATCCAACCGGATATCTAATAGCCGGGATCAAGAATATCGCCTGGGGAAAAACCTTATCCGGTGAACCGCCGGAGAATTTGCCAATTACTCCAGCCTCAAGGAACCCTCAGGGTTCCGAGAACCCTGAGGGTTCAGAAATTAAGAAGGATGTTAATTTTTTTGCCAAAACAGAATATAAAAATAAAGAAACTATTTTTGGAATTAAAACGCCTGACCGGAGAAAACACGTCTATATCATCGGAAAAACCGGAGCAGGAAAATCGACACTGATTGCCAATATGGCTATCGACGACATCAGAAAAGACCGCGGAATTGGCATAATTGACCCACATGGAGATCTCTCCGAAATTATTCTTGACTATATTCCCAAACGCAGAATGAATGACGTAGTTTATCTGGAACCGTTTGATACGGAAAGACCTTTTTCTTTAAATGTTCTGGAGGTTAGGAACAAACAGCAAAAAGATCTGGTAGCTTCAGGAATAGTTTCGATCTTCAATAAAATCTACAAAGAAAGCTGGGGGCCAAGACTCGAATATATTTTAAGAAATGTAATATTAACCCTGCTTGAGAGTCCGGGAACATCACTTGTTGATATTCTTCCCCTGCTTTCCCACAAAGAATATCGTAAAAAAATAGTCGGCAAACTGGAAGACCCGGTACTGAAAAATTTCTGGGAAAAAGAATTTGAAAGAATGCCGGACAGACTGCGGGCAGAAGCAATTTCCCCTATCCAGAACAAAGTCGGCCAGTTCGTAACTTCCCGTATGATCAGAAATATCTTGGGTAAAGCAAAATCCTCAATTGATCTGGAGGCAATTATGAATGACGGCAAAATACTGATTCTTAATCTCTCCCAGGGAAAACTTGGGGAAGACAGCGCTGCTTTGCTTGGCGCGATGATAATTACCCAGATCCAGCTGGCCGCCATGAACCGGTCATTTGTCAAAGAAGAAGAACGCAGGGATTTTTTCCTCTACGTCGACGAGTTTCAAAACTTTGCCACCACCTCGTTTGTCAAAATCCTTTCTGAAGCCCGAAAATACCGACTCGCCCTTACTTTGGCCAACCAATACATCGAACAGCTCGAGCTTGAGGTGCAAAAGGCTATATTCGGCAATGTGGGTAGCTTAATTTCGTTCGTAGTCGGCGCCAGGGATGCCCACCTCCTGACCTTTGAATTCGCCGAAATTTACAGCGAAAACGAGCTCGTATCCTTAGGTAAATACGAAACCGTACTTAAACTTTCAATCGACGGGATGACCTCTGCCCCATTCCCGGCAACAACCCTACCGCTTCCTGCCTTAAAAAATGAAAACAAGGAAAAAATAATCCGCCTCTCCAAGGAACGCTACGGTCGAAAAACCTAACTTCTAATTCTAAAGAATACTTTTATTAAATTAATGTTGCAAAATCTATATGACGACCGTTATATAGATTTGGCAACATTTTGAGTAAGATCAGTTAAATATTTTTTTGTTTTTTCCCTTATTGGGTATTCAACCCAAAGTTCTTCAGGCAAAAATGGATCTCTCATTAAAACCAATTCATATTTTTCCAAATAGATATGAAGTTTCTCTATAGCTTCTGCTTTACTAAATTTATTCTCTTTAATCAATTGTGTTGTTAGATCAATATCTTTGATTATGTTTTTATAGTTAGATGTAAGTTCATTTAGTTTAAAAATCTGCTCGGCAAGAAGTTTGTTATCTTTCTTACCGGTCTCTCTGGCTTCAAGACAGACACAACTAGGATAAAGATCTTTTTCCTCGAAATATTCATTCATTTCCTCTGCCATTGGATGAGGCGAGATATAAACCGATTCTTGCCATTTGCCAAAACCCAATCCGAGTAATTTTTCTCTAACCCTGTCCCGTAGATACTTTTTTTTCTCTTCGATATCAAAAATTACTATCCTCCACCAACCATCCCATTTTTTTTCTTCTAATTTTCTCAAAGGTATTACTTGATCTAAAAGTTTTTCCCCTTTAGTCGTAATAGCAAAAACTACTTTACCATTAATTATCTTCTTTTCAATTTCTCCGACTTTTGCCATTCTACTAAGGTATTGAGTTAAAGTTTCTGGTTTATATCCTCCTGGAGAATAAAAGCTTCGATAAAAACTTCTTACTGACAAACTAGTATATAAATCCATACAGTTTGAAAGAAAAAATAAAAAGCTTCTTTTCAATCCTCTTTTTAACATTTTAGAATAGTTAACTTTAGCTAAACTATTATTCAAGATAGATAAAATTTATAATATTGTCAAATCTATATGGCGACCGCGTACTATAAAATCAATATTTAGGATCAAAAACTATCAATATTTTTATAAATATATTTTTATAATAAATGTCAAAAGAAGGGTTTGCCAGACAAAAAATTCTACTTCGGGAAACGGCATCCTACCTAATACGAGATTTCAAATACATATACAATGCAATTGGACA
>Ga0209541_10005983_pt1 | contig 20973 bp, 25 predicted proteins | sample RifCSPlowO2_01_FD_184027 | JGI IMG/M metagenome (GOLD analysis project Ga0209541, IMG submission 184027) | Groundwater microbial communities from Rifle, Colorado - Rifle CSP2_plank lowO2_0.1 (SPAdes) (version 2) | ecosystem: Environmental > Aquatic > Deep subsurface > Groundwater | place... | reverse complement strand
CTTTGCGCTCGCGGTCGTCATTATCTCATTTATCTTTACGCATGGTGTATATTTGCCAACAGACCAGGTGCATGTTGAAACAGTTTCCGCCAACTCACCGGCGGCGCTGGCCGGACTTCAGGAACAGGATTTAATTATCAGTCTGGCCGGAAAGACGGTGTCCACTACTGAAGAGTTTATCGCAATTACTCAAGAAAATCTGGAACAACCAGTTGAACTTAAAGTGGTTCGCAAGGGTGAGCCGATTACGGTCAATGTTACTCCCCGCAAAAATCCGCCCGAAGGAGAAGGCGCCATGGGGGTGGCGATTTCAGATATTGAACTGCGCAAATATCCCTGGTATTTAGCTCCATTTTACGGACTGAAAGAATCGCTTTATATTTCTTATTTAACTTTGGTTTCCCTGGGACAAACGCTCGTAAAGTTAGTAACGTTTCAAACCAGTAAAATTGACGTAGCCGGACCAATCGGAATTGCTGAGGCTACCGGCCAGGCAGTCAAGTATGGATATATTGCAGTTTTACAATTGACGAGCTTACTTTCATTAAATCTTGCGATTTTAAATGCCTTACCAATTCCGGCGCTTGACGGCGGCCGGCTGTTATTTGTCGTTTTTGAAAAATTCTTAGGCCGTAAAGTGAAGCCTAAAGTTGAAGCCGCAGCGCACCAGATTGGGTTAATGTTTTTACTGGGACTCATAGCGCTCGTAACCATTAACGATATCATCCGGATTTTGCGCAGGGGTTAACACAAATTTGCGTTTCCCGCCAGTAGCCCATATAATTAAATACCAGTAGTATGAGAGATTGTAAGTAACCGCCCGAATAGTGTGAGGGCGGTTTTTCTTAAGCTACTTTATAAAATTTTACAAAGGAGCATCTATGATCTCGTATGATGAATTCCGGAATGTCGATATCCGGGTGGCAAAAATTATTGCGGTGGATGAATTTCCTGAGGCAACTAAGCCGGCGTTTAAGCTGACGCTCGATTTTGGGGCCGAACTCGGGATGAAAAAGTCGAGCGCCCAACTGACCAACCACTATAATCGGGATGAATTATTAGGTAAACTGGTGTTGGCAGTGGTTAATTTGCCTGCGCGGCAAATCGGTCCGTTTGTGTCCGAAGTATTGACTTTGGGTGTGCCTGACGAAAACGGCGAGTGCATTTTGGTAGTTCCTGATAAGTTTGCCGCAGAAATCGGCGGCAGATTGTACTAAATAGAAATTTAATAAGAGTCTGGCTGTCATTGCGATCCGCCAACTGGCGGAGAAGCAATCCCGTGCGAGATTGCCGCGGCTACTGACGTAGCCTCGCAATGACGAAGAGCATGTACGTTAGAGAATTATTTCCTATGCAACAATTTGAAAAAAAAGAATTAAAAAAGAAAAGCGAAAATATTTCGGATTGGTATACGGATGTTGTCCTTAAAGCAGAGTTAGCTGACTATGCGCCGGTTAAGGGCACCATGGTGATACGTCCCTACGGCTATGCGATCTGGGAACGGGTGCAGGAAATTCTCAACCGGATGATGAGAACCAAAGGTGTGCAAAACGCCTACTTCCCCTTATTTATTCCCAGTTCGTTATTAGAAAAAGAAAAACAACACGTTAAGGGTTTTTCACCTGAACTGGCTATTGTCACGATAGCTGGTGGTGAAAAACTAGTTGATCCGCTCGTGGTGCGGCCAACTTCGGAAACGATAATGTATGCCATGTATGCGAAGTGGATTCACAGCTGGCGTGACTTACCACTACTTATAAACCAATGGAATAATGCAGTTCGTTGGGAAAAACGTTCGTATCTATTTTTACGAACTACTGAATTTTTATGGCAAGAAGGACATACAGCGCATGAAACCGAAGGTGAAGCGATCGATATGGTGCTTGCCGCATTGGAGTGGTATCAAAATACATACCAGGAATTTTTTGCAGTTCCAGTAATTTCAGGTCGCAAAAGTACATCTGAAAAATTTGCAGGCGGAAAAGAAACATATGCTATTGAGGCTCTTATGCCAGATGGTAAAGCGTTACAAGCTGCAACTTCACATAATTTAGGTCAAAATTTTTCAAAGCCGTTTGTAGTGTCATTTCAGAATCGTGAAGGGAAGATTGAGTATGTTTGGCAAACATCATGGGGATTTTCTACTCGCGCGTTAGGCGGTTTATTTCTTGTGCATGGAGACGATCACGGCCTTATTTTGCCCCCCAAAATGGCGCCGTTTCAAGTCGTGATTATTCCGATTTTCAAAAAAGGCCTGGAGCAAAGCGACCTCATTACCTACGGCCAATTATTAGCTGAGGATTTGGAAGCAAAGGGTATTCGTGTCATGTTTGACAAGGGAGATAACCAGAGTGCCGGACGCAAATTCAATGCCTGGGAAGTCAAAGGTGTACCACTCAGAATTGAAATCGGCGAGCGCGAAATGCACGACAAAACTGTAACTCTCGTTAAGCGAATTGATGGAGAAAAATTTACCATTGCCAGAGCACAGCTGGGCCAGGAAATTTTGCAACTGCTCGACTCAATCCAACAGGAATTATTTCAAAAAGCATTAGAATTTCTCAAAAGCAACATCCGCGAGGCAAATTCTTACGATGAATTCAAAGCAATAATGCAGAGTAAACGCGGGTTTATCAAGGCCTTCTGGTGTGAATCTGCCGAGTGCGAGGCAAAGATTAAAACTGAAACCAAAGCCACCACCCGCTGTTTGCCGTTAGACGCAGCTGAAGAAAAAGGTGAATGTATTTACTGCAAAAAAGAGGCGCATCACCGCTGGTTCTTCGCCCAGGCATATTAAAGATTCTTAGATTGTAAAGATTGCAAACTTGAACTTAAAGTTGCTGAATTTTACTTTTAAGAATTTTTCTCATATATTAATATATGAGAAAAATATGCCCCACGTTTCTAAAAAACCACTGGAAAAGGACGTTTACCATCAGATAAGTGAAAACCTCAATTGGTTATTGACGGATATAAGGTCAAAAGAATTAATGAAACTTTTCCTCTATGATTTTTTTACAAAAACTGAAAGGCTTATGCTGGCTAAACGATTAGCGCTGGTTTTATTAATTCACCAGAATTATGATGTTGAAATTATCACTAAGGTTCTGCACGTGAGTACCGCAACTGTGTATCGAATGCGCGAGTGGGTTGATCGAGGTGGGAGAGGCTTAAAAACGGCTTTAAATAAGTTAGTTCACAGAGAACAAATGCAAGGTTTTCTAAGAAAAATAGAAAAGTTGACTGCGGATATTTTTGAGCGAAAAACTATAAGAAAAGCAATTTTTCGTAAACAATAATTTTCATATATTAATATATGAAAAAGTACATGAGTTAAACTGTCATTTAATGAAGATGCTTTTGACCTTATTTGCATAATTTACTCGTACTTTTTGGGACGTTTGTATATGATTAATTGCAAAAACAATCTCCTCACAGTATACTCGAAAGCGTAATGTTTACCATCGTCACCCATAAAACTCCGGATCTCGATGCCATTTGCGCGGCGTGGCTCATCAAGCGATTTCTGCCCAACTGGCAGGAGGCGGAGCTGGCCTATGTTGCGGCGGGAAAAACGCTTCGTAACGAACTGGTTGACAGTAATGCGCATGTCTGGCACGTTGATACCGGATCTGGTAAGTTAGACCACCACCAAAGTGATGCCGATACCTGTGCCGCGAAAAAAGTATACGAATATTTGCAAACCGAAATTTCTCACGGTCAAATCTGGGAAGATGAAGCGCTGGCGCGCATCGTCGAAGTCGTCAATTTTTTTGATCACTTTAAAGAGGTGACCTTGCCCAACCCTAATGCCGACATTCACGTATTTCAGGCAGTTGCCATTATTGACGGGTTTAAAGTCCTGTATCCGGAAAACGACCAGCAAATTGTGGATTACGGGTTTGCAATTTTAGATGCAATTTATAAAGTCATGCAGGAGAAAGTCTGGGCTGAGAAAATTATCGAAACTGATGGAATTCAGTTTGCCTCTGGGTGGGGTAAGGGAATTGCGTTTGAAACTTTAAATGATTCGGTATTGAAAGTTTCGCAGAAAATGGGGTATCAGGTGGTAGTACGTAAGGATCCGCATAAAAAATATATCCGTATCAAAGGCATGCCGGAAACTGTGATTGATTTTACCGGTGCATATGAAACGCTTAAAAAGCTCGATCCGGAAGCGACCTGGTATTTACATCCGAGCAAAAAGATTTTGTTAAACGGCACGACTAAGAACCCGGACATGCGGCCGACGAAGTTAACTCTGAATGAGATTATTGAAGTTTTAAAAAAATAGCCGGAAAGGAGTAAAAATCATGGATACGGAAATTATCAGAATCGAAAACCCGGATGCCAAAAATCTCATTTTTGGCCAGTCGCATTTTATTAAAACCGTTGATGACTTACATGAAGCACTGGTTGCCGTAGTGCCGGGAATTCAGTTTGGCTTGGCCTTTTGTGAGGCTTCAGGTCCGCGCTTGATTCGAACATCCGGTAACAGCAAGCCGATGATTGATTTAGCCATACTTAACGCACAAAACGTTGGTTGTGGCCACACTTTTTTCATCTTCCTCGATAACGCATATCCGATTAATGTCTTAAACCAGATTAAACAGGTGCCGGAAGTGTTACGGATATTTGTCGCCACGGCAAATCCATTACAAATAATTGTCGCCGAAACCGAACAGGGTCGCGGGGTTTTAGGCGTGGTTGACGGCGGAGCGCCGCTGGGAGTAGAAACTGCGGAAGACGTGCCAAAGCGGCGAGAATTACTCAGGAAGTTGGGTTATAAACTCTAAACTATGATCTGTGTTTTTTGCCAGATTATTGCCCGCAAAGCACCAGCTCTGGTAGTTTACGAGGATCATCTGACGATTGCCTTTCTTGATAAATATCCCCAATCCCGGGGACATTTACAACTCGTGCCAAAGATTCACGTCCGCTGGATTTATGATTTGCCGGAAGCGGAAATTGGCCGTTTTTTCACTACCGCAGCCAAGATTACTCGTGGTATAATACCGGTATTAGGAGCCAATCACGTATCGTGGGGAACCTTTGGTCAGGAAATTCCCCATGCGCATTTGTGGATTGTACCGCAATACGCGCGGGAAATAAGAGTAGCCGAGGGTGTGACAAGACTCAGGCAACCGCAGTCAGAAACAGCTGAAATTTTAAAGCGCGTACTAAATTAAAAATTGCAATTTTACATTTTGTCGTCCAAAGGACGATCAGCCTTTGGCTGAATTTTTGAATTTTTCATTATAAGTTTGGGGGGAGGTGTCTTTTTGTACCATGATAGTGGTCAAAGCCCAACCGGGCGATTCATCCGATGCAGTCATTCGCAAATTTTTAAAAAAGGTCATTTCTGAGGGTCTTTTACAGGAGCTGAAGAAACGGGAGTTTTATCAGAAACCTTCGGAAAAACGTAAAGAAAAAGCTAAAAGCTTACAACTCAAGCGCCGGAAACAAATCCGGTAATCGTTTTTGTCTGACGCATAGCAAACCTTTATTAAAAGGAAATTTTTTAGTGGAAATGTATGTTATTTGAACAACTTAAGACAGATCTCGTTACCGCCATGAAGTCAGGCGAGCGGCTGCGCGTGGACACGCTGCGGTATCTGATTGCAGCAATTAAGAAATATGAGATTGATACCTACCCGCCGGCAACCGGTGGCACGTTAACGGAGGCGGACGTCGTAAAAACCGTTCAAAAACAGGTAAAAACGCACCGGGAGTCAATTGCGGCGTTTCAAAAAGGCAACCGGCAAGATCTGGTTCAGAAAGAACAACAGGAGCTCACCATTCTTGAAGAGTACCTGCCAAAGGAATTAACTGATGCGGAAATTAAAACCATAGTGACTGCTTTGAAAAATAAAGGAATTACGAATTTTGGGCAATTGATGGGAATCGTAATGAAGGAAGTTGGCGGTCGTGCTTCGGGCGATCGGGTAGCGGCAATTGTTAAATCGGAGTTATAACACATGATTACGGTACTTATCCACATTGAATCCCGCTTTCCGGCAGATCGCAGCAAAATCCGCGATTTTGTCCAGAACTATTTATCTCAGAAACTGACCGGAGAAGTTGAAGTGGGGGTAAGTATTGTCGGCGACCGGAAAATGAAACAGCTAAACTCGCAATACCGCGAGATAGACGAAACTACGGATGTGCTATCTTTTTCACTCGATGATCCAAAAGTCAGTTCAAAAAATGCGGTTCAATCCGGTTTTTCACCGGACAAGTCTGCCCCGGATCAGGTGTTACGGCTCGGTGACGTGATCGTTTCGTATCCCCAGGCGGTACTGGAAGCGGCAGACGAGAACAAGCTAGTTGACGAACAGGTGGAATTTTTGATTGCACACGGGCTTAATCACCTGATGGGAATCCACCATGAGTGAAATTATCCAATCATCAAATATCCAATTATCCAATAAGTACCAATACAATTTGATAATTTGAGAATTTGAAATTGGATTATTTGATAATTTAATATGGTTTTTTACCGTAAATACCGGCCAAAAGTACTTTCAGAACTCGACAATCGGGAAGTTGCCGAACTGCTGACCCGGTATTTACACAAAGCCGCAATTCCGCACGCATTTTTATTTGTAGGACCCAAAGGTACCGGGAAAACGTCCTTAGCCCGGATTCTGGCTAAATCAATCAATTGTCCAAATACTAAAAACCAGAAGGCCTGTGGAATGTGCGAGACCTGTGAAAGTATTGCTGCGGGTAACAACCTGGATGTACTTGAGATTGATGCGGCCTCAAATCGTGGCATTGAGGAGATTAGACAACTGCGTGAGACCATTAAACTTTCACCGATTCAACTTAAATTTAAAGTCTACATTATTGACGAAGTGCACATGCTGACTAGTGAAGCCTTTAACGCACTTTTAAAAACTATAGAAGAACCTCCCGCTCATGCCGTGTTTGTTTTGGCAACCACCGAGGCGCACAAAGTGCCGGAAACTGTTTTTTCGCGCTGCGTGTTTATTCCGTTTGAACGTGCAACGGTGGCCCAACTCAAAGAATCACTCTTGCGGATCGTTAAGGGTGAAAAATTACAAATTGACGACGCGGCACTTACCCTGATTGCCGAAGCAGCAGATGGTGCCTTCCGGGATGGAGCGAAACTCCTTGAACAAGTAGCAACCAGTGCGGATGCAATTACGGTCAATACCGTGCAGTCAAGTTTAGGTTTAACTAGTGGTAAGGAACTGGAAAAGTTCGTGATCCTTTTGCAGGAAAAAAAGACGGCTCAACTGCTCCAACAAATCCACGAGTTAGTCAGTAGCGGAAAAAATCTGACCCAATTTATGATCACGATTGTGAAACGGCTGGAGACGCTGCTGGTTGAAAGTTTTTCGACAAAAAGTTCTTGGTCTAAGGTGGAGCTTATTGCGGCAATTCGCTCACTCACTCATGCATTTCCACTGGTGAAAAGTTCGCCAATTCCGGAACTGCCTTTTGAGCTTGCCCTGGTTGAATACTGTGAAGCGGGAATAGTGCCGGTTACAACTTCGCGTGCAAAACCACACGTTCCCTCAGTCCAGGAAATGGGTGCAATTGCCACGATTTCGGCAGGGGATGCTGACAGTTCAGTGCAATCAATACTCGCACACTGGTCTGAGATTCTTGAAAAGCTCAAGCCGTTTAACCATTCCATAGTCGGGGTCTTGCGTTCCTGCCGGCCGGTAAAATTTGCAGATGGAATGCTGACGATTGAAGCGGGTTACAAGTTTCATGCCGAACGGATTACCGAGGCAAAAGTCCGTGACTTAGTTGCCAAAGTGATTGGGGAAGTGGTAGGATTGGATGTTAAAATTGAGACAGTATTAAAACAGCGAACAGTAAACAGTAAACAGTAAACAGAAAGTTCGAAGTATACAATTCATTTTTACTGATCACTAATTTCTGATTACTGATCGCTCTCGAGAGGAGTTGCATGCAAAATCCATTGAAGATGCTGGGGGATCTCAACAAAATGCGGGCTCAGGCAGCCCAGATCCAGAAAGAACTGGAAAAACTGGAGTTCACCACGTCGCAAGGCCGGATTACGGTAGTCATTACCGGGACGCAGCAAATAGTATCGATTAAAATCGATGGCCAGGATGTTCCGGAATTGACTGCCGCAGTGAATGACGCCATTCGTCAGTCGCAGCAAGCTGCAGCAGCAAAAATGCAAGACGTGTCAAAACAGTTGGGGATTGGGTAAAGTTTAGCCTGTTGTCATCCCGAACTTGTTTCGGGATCTCAAGCGTTTGTAGATGCTGATCCGCCGGCTGGCGGACAGCATGACAGAAGACTGCATAATTCCTATTGGATAGTTATAACGTGAATATTATTGTTACCGGTACACTGGGGTATGACACTATCACCGTGCACAACGGCCGGATTGCCGACCGGATCATGCCGGATAAGATCCATCAGATTTCACTGAGCTTTCTCGTCGATACTATTTCAGACCATTTTGGTGGTACTGCCGGAAACATTGCTTACACGCTGAAACTATTACACACTGATCCACTGATTGTATCAGTTGCCGGCCATGATTTTGACCGGTATGCAAAACACTTACAGAACGTTGGCATTTCCCGGGAAAAGATTACGATAATAAAAAATAAACGTACCGGTCATTACCACGTCATTAATGATCTGGATAACAATCAGATCGGCTCATTTGAAATCGGCGCTTCGAGTTTTGCTGACACACTTATTCTACCGCACCCAAAAAACAGGGAAGAAAACTTTGTGGTGATTGCGCCGACTGTGCCAGAAGCGATGAAAAAATACGTAGACAAATGTAGACAGGAAAAATGGCGCTATCTATTTGATCCGGCGTTCCAAACCGGATCTTTTTCAGGCGCAGAATTAAAAAAGTATATTGATGGAGCTGAAATTCTGGTCGGTAATGACTATGAAATTGCGTTGATTGAAGAAAAGACTAAGTGGTCGCACCAAGAGTTAATTCAAAGCACCGCAATTACGATCACGACTCTGGGTGGCAAGGGCGCGCGCATTGAAACTAAAAAAGAAGCTATTGAAATCCCTCCGGCTAAACCTAAAAAAGTAGTTGACCCGACCGGAGCCGGAGATTGTTTTCGCGCGGGATTTTTAGCCGGATATTTGCGTGGTTTTGATTTGCAAATCTGCGGCCAGATGGGGTCTGTTGCGGCAGTGTACACAGTTGAAAAAATGGGTACCCAGACCCACGAGTTTACAATTGACGAATTTAAAAAACGATATGAGGAAAATTTTGAAACACCTTTAACTTTATAACCTTACCAAAATCGGAAAACTTGCTGGAGTCAAGGGGAATTTCTAAGGATTGTAAGGAAACATTATTATTGAATGACAGGTCCCCGATGAATTTTGATCGTGCCGTCTGGACGCTCAATAGTAACGAGTTGACCTTCAGTAGCGATAATTTTGGTTTGTGGATCTTTTATCAGAGTTTGATAGAGTGACTCTTGGCACAGGATTAATTCTGGTTTGGGTTGAGCAGTAATCATCGTATCAATATAGCTTAGGAAATTTAAATTTCCTTTTAATGCATGCAGATGCGGTTTGACTTCAAATCTGCCCTGATTGTTGACTACTATAGTGTAGGAAACTTCATTGGTCACAGCATCCTCAATCACTATAGGAAAATATTGCGGCAAAGAATGAACTCCCTTTAGTTCTTCAAGTAACAGGGAGATGAGGTGGGATGCACGTTCCAAGCTTTGGTCTATAGGCTTAGATTCATCTGAGTGCAGTTGAAGAACAATTTTTTGATCATTAAGCAATTTGAGCGCATGTCGAATATCGCTCTTACTCAAGTTAGTTTTGTAAGGAAGTCTAACCATGTCCGGGTTTTGTTGCAGATAATCGATGAAGCCCATTATAGCTTGAGCCGGATCTTCGGCACGGAGTATTTGTACCACAGGAGAGTGGGCTCTCGGAGGTTCGTGGTTAACCTGCGAGATAATCATATTTCCAAGCCAATAGTTACCTTTAGGTACCCACACTACAATGGCACCAAAATCCAAATTTTTATATCCGGTAATTTCAGTTGCATAACTACTGGCCACCTTTTTATTGAATGGTACTTCTTCAATTACCTTTATCCTTTTTGCTCTTTTGATGGTTTTGGCATCAATTGCATGAGCTCTAGTTTGGCTTATTCCCTCTTTTTCCCTAAACGAATCGACCCTCAATGATAGCGCGTCTTCGTTTAAAAGAGAAAGAAGTGAATTTGTTTGAGATGTAGGCTTCTGTAAGTGCTCACCAAAAGTATTTAATCGAACTGAGGTATCATTATCCTTACCCCAACTTGAAGCCATAGTTATGGCCAGTATAATAAACGAAGTTTCATGAATTCTTTTTATGACTTCTGGATCTTGGGTTTCTGGATTTGAAGGTGAAGTCATATTGTCGTTCCAGGCGCGAACAGCGTCCTCTAAAGACCTACGTTCATTGGTTGCGTATTCTAAAATAACTGCCTCAAGTTCAGGTGTGATTGGTTCCATGTTTGCAGCAGCAGCAAGAGCCTGCAAATGTGCGAATATTGGTGAGTTGTCATTATAAGGTTCAACCTTCTGAGTAGGCGGATAACTCATGAGCGGCAGGTCTGGATTTGGGGGATCTCCATTAAAATTATCAGAAGTTTCATCCAAAGCAGTTCCGGAAAGAGAATCCCACGAGGAAATAATATCAAGCTCTCTTCTTAATTGGTTATTTGTTAAGCGATTTAAATCGTTTTCAGTAACTTCCAAGTTGAGATATGCTACCCTCGTGCTCAAAAAAAATGCAATAGACCCCCAAGTAATAGCCTTTGCTTCATCAATTGATTCACTTTTGCTCACATGACTTTCTTTTATACTTTGCCAACCATCATATAAAAATTTCCAATTTAAATGCCCTAATTCTGGCGATTCATCCAGTAACCATTCCGTGGCCCAGTACATTTTTTCTGCTCGAGGATTGGCAAAATCTTCTCGCTTAGGATTTGGTGTTCGCCTTCTTTCTTTTGGCATAAGGCCTATAATTATACCACGAGTTTGCCGGAAATAGTATCGAGTATTAGTTTATGGTATAAAACAGAATATACTTATATTTATTAATTATGAAAGGAAGTAGTATGCCGAGAAACCATGACGTTAAGGATCTTTCGTTGGCCAAACAGGGAAAACTCAAGATTGAGTGGGCGGGCAGGAATATGCCGGTACTTAAACTTCTGGAAAAACGGTTTGCAAAGGAAAAACCGTTAAAAGGCATAAGGCTCGGAGCATGTCTGCATGTGACGAGCGAAACGGCAAATTTGATGCTGACGCTGAAAGCCGGCGGGGCAGATTTGGCTTTGTGTGCGAGCAATCCACTTTCAACTCAGGATGATGTGACAGCCTCTTTGGTTAAAGATTTTACTGTCCCCACCTTTGCCATCAAAGGCGAAAATAAAAAAACCTATTATGAACATCTCAACGCGGTGCTGGATACGAATCCGGAAATTACCATGGATGATGGCGCTGATTTGGTTTCGTTACTGCACAAAGAACGACCGCAACAGTTATCTCAAGTGATTGGATCTTCTGAGGAAACCACGACCGGAGTGATTCGGCTTAAAGCCATGGAACAGGATAAAGCGTTAAAAATTCCCGTGTTTGCAGTCAATGACAGTGCAACCAAGCATTTTTTTGACAACCGGTATGGCACGGGACAGTCGACACTTGACGGAATTTTGCGCGCCACCAACGTGCTTCTAGCTGGAAAAACATTTGTGGTGTGTGGTTACGGATGGTGTGGGAGAGGTTTGGCGAGCCGCGCGCGGCATGGGAGCGCACGTCGTTGTAACCGAGGTTGATCCGGTTAAGGCACTTGAAGCGGTGATGGATGGATTTTGGGTTTTACGGATTGCTGATGCGGCTCGAGTCGGGGATATTTTTGTGACCGTCACCGGGGACAAAACGGTGATCAGTTTTGAGCACATGCAAAAAATGAAAGACGGCGCCCTGATTGCCAATTCCGGCCACTTTAACGTCGAGATTGCCGTTGCTGAACTAGAGAAACGGGCGAAAAGCAAACGCCAGGTCCGGCCGTACGTTGACGAATATACGCTTAAGGACGGAAGTAAACGTTTCATATTGGGAGAGGGAAGGCTGATTAATTTAGTGGCAGCTGAGGGACATCCGGCAGAAGTGATGGATATGAGTTTTGCAAATCAGGCGCTCGCTGCGGAATTTTTTGTCAAAAACAAAGGCAAGCTTAAAACTCAGGTTTACACCATTTCACCAGAAATGGATGCGGAAATTGCCCAGCTCAAACTCGCTGCCATGGGAGTGAAAATTGACACGCTGACTCCAGAGCAAAAGAAATACCTCACCAGCTGGCAGGAAGGAACATAAGCAGCAGCAAAGCTTAGATTTTGATACAATTGCTCCATGCAAAATCCACTCTTTATTCAGCTGATCGCCGACTATGGAGTCGGGGATCCGGCGTTTAATGAAGTAATTCAAAAATTAACATCGCTGAATCCTTTTGTTCAAGTGCGCGCAACGAGTGTGCCTGATTTTAGTACGTTGGCCACTGGATTTTGGACTGCGCAATATTCTTTGGTTAACCGTTTAGAAAACTTAATTGTTTATACTAACGTCGATCCGCGAACAGAAAAAAAAGAATCCCGTGATAAAAACGAGGGGTCAAAATTTGCATTGGCTAAATTAAAAAACGGCGCTTTAATTGCCGGAGTAAATCGAGGTTACTGTTTTTCGCTTGTGAAACCATATATTACCGCTTTTCATCTTGCAAACGTTGCTAACAAAGGATCGCAGTTTCGTTCGCGTGACTTTTATCCTGAGGCAGTTATCGGATTTGCGAATGGTGATCAAAAATTCATTGATGCACCGCTTGAAGTAGAAAGTATCCCAGAAGTTCCGATCAATCGAATTGCCTGGGTTGATGGATATGGGAATATAAAAACCTCAACCCGACAATCACAAGTTAATTTTAAACGGGGTCAACCGTTACAAATTGCATTAAATGGCATCAAACGCACTGCTTATTTTAACGATGGAACGTTTAATGTCCGTGAAGGTGAACTCGCATTTGCACCGGGATCTTCTGGAGCAGCGGATAAATTCATGGAGATCTTTTTACGCGGATTTTCAGCACATAAAGAATTCGGTAAACCGAAAGTAGAAGCAGAATTTACAGTTACGAAAGCGTAGTAATTAGTGTCATGCCGAACTTGTTTCGGCATCTCGAGACAGGATTGGACGTGTTTCAAAGTTATTTTATAGATCCTGAAACAAGTTCAGGATGACATGGATATGATTCTTTTTTCCGGTACTTCAAATGAATCATTGGCACAAAAAGTGGCTGTGCAATGCGGGATTCCTCTAGGTAAAGTGGAAATTACCCGCTTTATTGACAACGAGTGCCGGGTGTACGTACAGGAAGACGTTACTGACAAGGAAATTTTCGTGCTGCAGTCGCTGTCGCAAATTGCCGACCAGAATTTAGTCGAGCTTTGTTTACTCGGTCAGGCGCTCAAACAACTCAAAGCCAAGCAGGTCACCGCAATAATTCCCTGGATGGGGTATAGTAAACAAGATAAGGAGTTCCGCAAAGGTGAGGCAGTATCGGCTCAGTTGGTTGCCAAATTTATCGAAGCCGCGGGTTTTGATACGATCATTACGGTTGAGCTGCATTCAGAAAACGTCACGCCGTATTTTCATATTCCGGTTAAGGAATTAGCAACGCGCCAGCTGCTTTCACAAAAATTAAATAAACACGCACGGATGATTGTGGTGTCGCCTGACAAAGGTGGCAAATCACGAAGCGAACAGTTTGCCAAAGCCATCGGGTTACCAGTTGTCTATCTGGAAAAAACCCGGGACTTGCAAACCGGCGCAGTGAAGATTTTGAGTACCTCGGCTGACGTCAAAGATTTTGACGTCGTCATTTTTGACGATATCATTAATACCGGCTCTACTGCCATTAAATCCGCGCAATTTTTAAAGGCGCAGGGGGCGCTCAGTATTCATTTCCTGGCTACCCACGCTGTTTTGGCCGGAGACGCGAGTTACCAGCTCAGCAAAAGCTTGATAGACCAAATTACCGTGACTGATACAATTTTTATTCCACGGCAAAATATGTTTGCCAAACTAAATGTTATTTCCGTAGCCTCATTACTGGTAAAAAACTTACAAACCTAAAAATAGGTCTTGTTAAATTTTTTAACTCAAGTATACTCAAATAGCATGTTAACTAAAGATGATCTTAGCGCGATTCGAGTGATTGTTCAAAATGAAGTCCAAAAAGAAACTAAACCGATTAATAAACGGTTGAAGAAAATTGAAAAGGATCTTTCGGTAACAATCACGTTTTTTGACGACGAGCATTTACATCTGGTAAAACGCGTTGACCGGATTGAAAATCATGTAGGACTTTCACCATTGCCTCGCTAAGCATATTTTTCTGCTACAATACCTCACATGTCTACGCTTGCAAGACCGCTCGTACGCCTGATTGAAGCTTTTGAAAAGTTGCCGGGCATTGGGCCAAAGTCTGCCCAGCGCCTGACCTTTTATTTACTCCATGTACCCCAGGTGGAAATTGAAAAATTTGCCGAAGCGCTCATCAACCTTAAAAAAAATACTGTGGAATGCAGCACTTGCTTTAATGTCAGTGAAACCAATCCGTGCTCAATTTGCGAGGATACGAGTCGTGACCAGAGTGTCATTTGCGTTGTCGAGCAGCCGATTGATATTCTGTCGCTTGAGCGCACTGGAAAATATCGGGGTGTGTACCACGTGTTGCATGGCGCATTAAATCCACTGGCCAACGTGGGTCCTGACGAGATCAGAATTGCGCAGTTGTTGACCCGCCTGAAAAATACCGGGATCAAAGAAATCATTTTAGCTACCAACTTATCTATGGAGGGTGAGTCAACGGCCATGTATATTCAAAAGCAAATTTCAAACAGAAATACAGTGAAGATTTCCCGGATTGCGCATGGATTGCCGATGGGAGCAGATCTTGAGTACGCAGACGAGATGACGTTATCACAGGCTTTGGAGGGAAGAAGAGAGTACTAAGATCGATTGTCATCCCGACCGACCTGCCTCGCCGTCAAGGCGGGAGTGGAGGGATCTTTCACAACAGCTCATGTCCAAGCAATATTTTGTGTATATACTTCGAAGTAAATCAGGAGTCTTATATATTGGAATTACCAGTAATTTAGTCAAAAGAATATGGGAACATAAACATAAAATAGTTGCTGGTTTTACGAAGAAATACAATGTAGATATACTCGTTTACTTTGAACTATATGCAAACCCCAACGAAGCAATAGCTCGAGAGAAACAATTAAAAAAATGGAGCAGGAAGAAAAAAATTATACTTATTGTGAAAAGTAATCCTAAGTTTGAGGAAGTGCAGCTTAACTAAATAAGGGTGAATGAGATCCCTCGATCCGCCAGCTGGCGGACTCGGGATGACATAAAAGTAATATTATATGATTACAGAAGATCAAGTCATGGCAAAAATTAAACCTATCCTTGACCCGGAACTCGGGATTTCAATTGTTGACCTTGGGCTTATCTACGGTGTGGATATTAGTGACGACAACGTCGTGACGGTGCGGATGACGTTGACTACCATTGGTTGCCCATTATTTTCCCTGATTGCCGAGCCGATTAAATCCAATATTAAAGAACTTTCGGATGTGAAAGATGTGGTGGTTGATTTATCGTTTGATCCGCCATGGAGTCCGGACAAAATGAGTGAGGAGGCAAAGATCCAGTTGGGATTTGCATAACTGGATAATTAAGAGTGAAATGCGTACAATATTCTTGTCATCCCGAACCCTGGCCTGGCGCTAGGGCAGGCTTGTTTCGGGATCCCATCAATTTTAGACGTTGTCCTGAATTAATTTCAGGATGTTGAAACAAGTTCAGCATGACAGAGAAATTCGTAATTTAAATTATTGACACATATGGCAGATGGAATTGGTAAAGCCGTCGGGCAGCAACTCGGCGAGCTGGGTAAACAAATCGTTAAAGACATAGCCAAAGTTCCGGGACAACTTACCGGATTTACTGATGTCGGAACTCAGGAAACTAAAGGCCAGGGTGCAGGCGCAAGTAAACAAAGTAGTCAACAAACTGCACCACCGAAAACTCCGACTGAAAATGTCAACCCTTTGGCTGCGCTTGAACAACAGGAACAAATTGAAAAGGCAAAAAAACTTGAGCGGGTCCGGCAGGAACTGGCAGCCCAGTTTAAAAGACCAGTAGGAGCTGAGAATCAGCCAAAAACCGCATTTGAACAACAAAAACTTGAGGATTTGGAAAAACAGAAACTGGAAATCAAAAAAATGCGGGAGCAAACCAAAGAATTACAACCGATGTCGAGTAAAGCTAAACGCGGCAATTTATTTGGCGTCCGAATTAAGCAACAAAAACGTTTCAGTGACGAACGCGCTAAGAATGTAGGCAGCGGATAACTCTGTTGGTTTGTATTCAGTAGTCGTATCCATCGACGTTTTTCGACACATAACCCTCATCAATCAGACGTTGTAACAATAGGTAGCTAAAGATGACCGAACCGGTACGATTGAGATGGTCGGAATTACTGAAAAGCTTGGTATTCTGGGTAAGTTGTACATTTGCAGAAAGATCAAAAAGGGGAGCACCGCGCAGATTTGTTTTTGCCAGATTGTCATACACATAGGTTTGCATATAGTTGGGTTCCAGGCCATCGAGTAATGCCTGACTCACCGGAATCGTGATTAGTACCGGTCGCCATTTCTTTTGCAGGCAATACGCAATCAGTTTTTCCAGGTCTTTTCGGTTGACTGCGAAATACTGGTTGCCGAAACCTCCACTGAAGTACCATTTATTAAACATAAAATTCACGCTTTCGATCAGCTGGCTGGATGATGTAGTAGGTAAAGATGTCAACTCGATTTGTATTCCACGTACGTTAAAAGTATAATCTATAGTAACCGCACCAGATACAGTGTCTGCTTTTTTAGTAGTGACATTTTGTGGGCTGTTGGTAAGCGGGGCTGATTCTTCGGTATCACTCTTTTGGGTAACCCACTGATCGGCAAATGAAGTTAAGGCTTTTTCTGCCATTTCGTTGGCATACTTTTCCCGCCATAAGAAGCCGGCGCGGAAAAACGGAACAATTTGGTTTTGAAGATAGTCCTCAATTTTAAGATTCGGAATTACAAATGGACTCAGCCGGTTATTATAGTAATTATATTGCAGACTATTTTCCTGGTCTGCTTTCTCCTGGGAAAATGAAATGGGGGAAATGGTAATAATGATGAGTGCCCCCTCCTTAATTTGTCGGGAATACATTTTCAAGCTGGCTAGGTCGTAATCAAACGACTGGGCCACGCTCGAAAGTGCCAATGATTTGAGTTTAAAACGTTCAAACGTGATGCCATCCTCGGCATGTGAATTACCGAGTTTGACGATTTAGAATTTTTCCTTAATTTCAGGCAGAATGAAAATATTTCGGGGAAATTCATATCGTAATTTATACGCATGCCTATACAAAGAGTCAATTCCGAGTGAGAGTACTGTGACAAATAAAAGTATCAGGCTGATTTTAGCAAATAATTTAAACATGGTTATGGTTAAAATCGGACATAAATAAATTCCTTTATACTAACACTTCTTAAGTGAACGATCATCAGTACTACTATGGTATACACCGAGAGTCGAACGAGTAAAGGTTGTTTGCCCAACCATAGGGAGAACGATGTCCGGTTTTGCAGTACTTCAACAGCTATCACAATCAGTAATAGTCCGGACGTAATGATTATTTCCCAGCTGTTATAAATAAAGACCTGGTTTAGGCTCGCCACGAGGTACGCTGGCGAAATGAAATTCCGCATCCCAACCAGCGCCTGCCGTAACACGTACAGTGCATCTGGGATAGTTGGGGCGCGAAAGAAAATCCAGAAAATACTGATGACTAGATATGTATAGGCGATCTTAATAAAATGAGGCACCGGCAGCTTCCGCCGGGTAATTCTGTTTGCGATGCGCTCAAGCTATATCCATGCCCCATGCAGAAGTCCCCACACCACGAAATTCCAGCCTGCCCCATGCCACAAACCGCTGATGAGAAAGACAATCAGGATGTTGCTCATTATTTTTAATACTGCGCCCCGATTCCCGCCGAGCGGAATATAGATATAATCCTTAAGCCAATTGGAGAAGGAGATATGCCAGCGGCGCCAAAAATCCCGCACCGACGTGGCCAGATAAGGGGTATTAAAATTTTCAAGCAAATCAATCCCCAGCATGCGGGCTATTCCGCGTGCCATATCGGTATAGCCGGAAAAGTCGGCGTATATCTGCCAAGTATAGAAAAACATCGTGATAATGAGGCTAAAACCTTTGTACTGCGGTAACGCATCAAAAACCCGATCGACCACCAGGCCTAAATTATCCGCAATCACCAGTTTTTTAAATAAACCAAACGTAAACAGTTTTACGCCACTCGTAGCTTTAGCATAATCAAAACTGCGCAGTTTCTTTAATTGGGGTAATAGGTGTCCGCCGCGCTCGATCGGACCTGCCGTAAGTTGCGGAAAAAAACACAAAAATAAGGCAAATATTCCAAAGTGCCGTTCAGGTTTTAGTTTGCCTTGATACACATCAAACAAATACCCGATCACCTGCAGGGTGTAAAAAGAAATACCAAGAGGAAGTAACAACTTAAATTGCGGCAGCTGGATTTGCCAATGTGCAAGTTGCAAAATGCCGTTCAGGTTAAAGCTGAAAAAATCAAAATACTTGAAGAAAAACAATGCGCTGATATTAAAAAGTAACGCCGAGAGCAGAAACCGTTTTTTGTGACGCTTTGATTTATAAATTGAAGTTCCAGCGAAGAAATTTACTACCGTGGTTAGAATAATCAACCCCAGATACGCCGGTTTCCAAGAAGCATAAAAATAATAACCGGTAAAGAGTAACCATACATACCCATTGGATTTTTTTCGGCAGTTTCCAATAGATAACAAAAACAAATACAAAAAAAACCAGGAATGGAAAAGTATTTAAAAACATTTACGTCTGTACAATTCGTTTATACGCAAACCGGTATAAGGTTTCCTTAGTTTATGCAGATATTGTCACAGTATAGATCAATAATGAAAAATCTGCTTTGCGTATAGTTACGGCGATATTCGGTAATCCGGGTGGCGTCTGATGTATAATAATACCCAGGTAAATGACCCGCTTATTTTTATGCTGAAACTTTACAACACGCTTTCCCGGCAAATTGAAGATTTTATTCCGTTAACCGATAAAAAAGTCGGCATGTATGCCTGCGGGCCCACGGTCTACGATTACCCGCACATCGGACACATTCGCCGGTATGTGATGGATGATGTGCTGGTGCGGTTACTGCGTTATCTAGGTTTTACAGTTAACCACGTGATGAATATTACTGACGTGGGCCATCTGGTTTCAGATAGTGATACGGGTGAGGATAAACTGGAAAAGGGCGCGCGCCGCGAAAACAAAACTGCCTGGGAAGTGGCCAAATTTTACGAAACCGAATTTTTCAAAACCATGGATGCAATGGGAATTGAGCGCCCTACAATTATCTGTCGAGCAACAGAACATATACAAGAACAGATCGAACTGGTTAGAAAACTTGAAGCCAAAGGCTTTACTTACCAAATAGCTGACGGCGTATATTTTGACTCAACTAAACTTTCTGATTACGGAAAATTAGCTAGACTGGATATTAAAAACTTACAGGCCGGCGCGCGCGTTGAACCGGTTCCGGGCAAAAAACATCCGACTGATTTTGCGTTGTGGAAGTTTAGTTCATCGCCGTTAACTAATATTAATGGACTGGATATTCCTGTTAGGCAAATGCAATGGTATTTTGAAGGACCACTTAAAACCCAATTGGTAGATCGGAATAATTGGATTCAATTAAAACAGGATGAGAACAGAAAAGATTCATGGTTTACTACTGTTGGTTTTCCTGGTTGGCACATAGAATGCTCTGCTATGAGTATGAAATATTTAGGCGAATCGTTTGACTTGCATACCGGCGGCATTGACCATATTCCGGTCCACCACACCAATGAAATTGCCCAGTCAGAAGCGGCAACCGGAAAACAATATGTGAAATACTGGGCACATCACAATTTTTTACTGGTTGATCTGCAAAAAATGAGTAAATCTCTCGGTAATTTTTATACGATTGATGATGTTATGAAAAAAAGATTTACACCCGCAGCCCTTCGTTATTTATTCCTACAAACCAACTACCGGCAGGAAAGTAATTTTACCTGGGAGGCGCTTTCTGCTGGCCAAACCGCGCTTAATGAATTAACCAAGCAGGTAACAGTAATTAAACAACAAAAGGAAGCTGGTGAACGCGCGACCATGTCACCTGAAAAACTGCAACAGCTGGATGACTTGCGGAACCGTTTTACAGCAGCATTAGAGAACGATCTCAACACACCGCAGGCGGTTTCCGTCATTTGGGAACTAGTTAAAAGCAATCTTCCGGCTCAGGATAAATATGATTTACTGATGACGATAGATAGTTTACTCGGAATTGGTCTTAATCAAGTAAGCGGGGAGGCAGTTGTTGTGCCACCGGAAATCCAGGAACTGGCAAAACAGCGAGAAACGTTGCGCCAACAAAAACAATTTGCCAAAGCAGACCAAGTGAGAGAAAAAATTGAAGCAAAAAGGTGGATGGTAGAGGATCTACCCGGGGGATTTGCAGTTAAAAGAAAAATTTAACCTGATTTATTCTTTTTATCCAGAAACTGGTGTAACCCTTCTACTGCGCGTAGAATTTCAAGCGGCACTGCAAAAACAACGGTGTTTGATTGATCAGATGAAATATCATTAATAGAACTCATTTCAAAACTCGTAGTACTTTGAGAAAGTTCTGATATATCAACTAAGATAGGCAGAACCTGAGGAGGTGCTGCCTATG
>Ga0209541_10005980_pt1 | contig 20977 bp, 21 predicted proteins | sample RifCSPlowO2_01_FD_184027 | JGI IMG/M metagenome (GOLD analysis project Ga0209541, IMG submission 184027) | Groundwater microbial communities from Rifle, Colorado - Rifle CSP2_plank lowO2_0.1 (SPAdes) (version 2) | ecosystem: Environmental > Aquatic > Deep subsurface > Groundwater | place... | reverse complement strand
ATTAACTTTATACAGCATCAAACAAAAGGGAGCTGATGACACTGCTGTTATAAGCATTGACGGGAAAACTGATGCTTATTCTTTGAAGAAAAACAATTTAGGAGATACTGGATGGCTCCTGAAGGAAGTAAATGAAGATTATGCAACAGTTTTCAGATATGAAAAAGACAAGGATGGAGTAAATAGAGAATCTGAACCAAAGAGATTAAGGCTGAATAAAGAAGAAATATTGATAATCAATGGCAAGAATAATGCGTTTATCTTGCAAAAAGTGGAATTGAACCAGCAGGCATACATTACAATACTGCCCGGAGAAGAAAGGATAACAACACAGACTGATTTCATGCTGCATATTCCTGTCGAGCCCAGATTATGGAGATTAAGCCCCGAGCAGATGAGCAAGACAATCAATGAAACAAGAAAGTTCATTGATAACCTGAATAGGGCTATCAGCACCATAGAAAATATTTACAAGATATGGAGCATAAGCTGCTATGCGACGTTTTCAATTTTATGGATCAAAAATACCTGGCTGACCGGACCGGCCAAGACCCTTGCAAGAAAAGAAGTCATTTCCGGATGGAAGGAAGAATGCAATGAGCTTGCAAAGGACAAGAATTCAATATACAAAGGAGATACATTCAAATGCATTGTTGACAGGAAAAATGACATTGACAAGGATCTGGAAAAAGCCAAGAAAATCCATGATTCAAACAAAGATGCCAATGAAAGGATAAAAGCACTTGCCAAGGAAGGTTTCATTAATGAAAACCTGAATAATAAATACAGGTCAGAGTCTTTTGATGTGATACTTAATCAGAAAATAGAATCAGGATTTAATAGCCTGATGGAAAGTCTTGAGGAAGGGCAGGAAAAAAGTTCAATGTTAATGGATAAAAAGAGAGCAGAAGCTACGATTAATGCTTATAATTACATGAGTTCAAATGAAGAAGAGTTGAAGAAAGAAAGTAAATTAAGAGATGAAGACTTTGAAAAGATCAAAATAACAAGTTATTCTGAGAATAGCAATTTAGATTCTGAAAAAGTCAGAGGAAGTGTTGTAAATATAAATAATGATTATTATTTACAATCTGAAGGTAATCATCTCTGGAAAGTTTATTCTAATGATAATGGTAAGACTTTTTATGGAAATTTTAAAGAGGGAAAATATTCCAATAAGATTGAGCTTGTTGATGAGCCAGTAAATATACAGGATAATAGAAATTATCAAAAGTCGGTTACCCTTGTGGATTCTGGGAAATGGAAAGGTTATGTGAATATGATAGCTGTTGATTCTATTCATTATCTCAAAGTTCCTGAAGAATCAGGAAGAGGGGGGGATGGAAGGCCTTTACGAGTTGAATTATGGACGAGAAGGTCAGGATTCTTTGAAAGAAATAATCTTCCCATGGGCACTAAAGATGATGTCAGGGATGGCTTATTTGCCTTAAATGATTGCAAGTTAGGCAGAACTTCTGAAGATCTAAATAGGGATACCCTTAAGTCCTTGATTCTTAGCGCTCCAAACTTGCAGCAAGCTTGCAGGGATTTAGAAAATATAGACAGCACAATCAACATCAAGGAAAGAAAGGCAGGAGAAACAATAAAAGGATATGCAATACAGTATGCTATCCAAGAAACTGGAGGATTGCAGTGCTTTGACATAATGGATGTTGGAGACTGCCTGACATTATTCAGCGTCTGTGATCCTGTGATGTGCCCTGCTTCAAGATTTACTGCCGGAGGAGCATGGAAAGTTGATAATGTGGTAAGTACGGGGATATTTGGAAGCATATTTTTGGGATTAGGATTGTGGGACTTCAAGAGAGTGCCTCCTGAGGTTGGAATATGCATTCCTGGAGTTGATGCAGGATTGAAGAACTGGAGAAGCCTGTCAGAAGGGTTTGAGCAGTGCATGATAACGAGAAGGGACAAGGGAGAAAATGTAGGAATTTGCGATACCATAAGAAGCATAGGAATATGCAAGATTGCATGGAGAGAAGGAACATCATTCATAAAACTAGGAGGAGGAGCCTTGGATTCTTTGTTAGGAATTATATTTCCGAGTGCAAGAGGCGGCGGGGAGTATGCATTCTTCCAGAGCAATATCAGGGAAACAGGAGACTTCCTTAACTTTTTCACAAAAGAATATGCAACAACTTACTTCAGTGCTTATAGAGGAGCTTCAACTGATGAAATTGGGGAGGAATTATGCAAGGCTGCCATTTATGGAAAGGTGCCTGGTGTTGGAAACCTGATAGACAAGTTAACAAGGCCAGAAGGCCCTGCACAGTTTATTGGATGGTTTACAGAAATACCAAATAATGATCTTGCAGGACAGTTGCTGAGCGATTATGAAATTTATTATCATATTTATGCAGGAGAGGACAGGGAGCAAGTAAAATATTATGTTTACTTGAAGGATTTGGATGACTTGTCAAGAAGGCTGTTTGTTACAAGGACAACAGGATACTTGAACAAGGGAGATTTCGTTGATGAAACTGTCAGAAGAACTGAAACTACAGGGTATGATGAATTATGCATCGTGATTGATGGGAAAGAAAATTGCGGATTTCAAAGAGTAAGCAGCGGGCTGGCATTGGATATTTTTGAAGATAAGAATCTTGAGGAGGATGCAAGAAACAAGAATGTCAAGACAGAGCAGGAATGCATTGGAGAAAGCACTGTGTTCAGTGATCCTGGAGTAAGCAGCTTTGTAGATGCATTGTATCCTGGATTGGCTAATAATGGATTAATCAGAGTTTGCAGCAAGGAAAACCCTGGAAAGGGAGTCAGCAACACAATATGGGTCCAAGTTGGAAGCTGCGGGAAGAATGAAATAGGGCAGGAACTTGGACTATGCTGGCTGAGCAAGCAAAGCTACAAGGATTCATTAAGCGTTTATGATGTAAAAAGAAGGGAAGAAGCTGAAAAATTCTTCAGGGAATTGGCAGCGCAGGGATTATTGCCTGATAAAGATGTGAAGGAAAGAATAGGTCATTTAATTAATTTTAGAAATAATTTAAATGAAGCAACCAAGCTATCACAGAATAAAGAAGATATGAAAGAGGAATTTGAATCAGTAGTTGGAAAATTTGAAGAGTTAATAAAAAAAACAATTAATGTTGAATTAAGCGCAAAGCTTAATTATGAAATTGGAGAGACTTACTATGAGTTAGGATTGTATCTGAAGAGAGAAGATATTAAAGAAAGCCCTACTGCTGCTTCAACTGATAATGCTAAAGAAGTTTCTAAATATTCCTGTGAGATAGAATATTATGATACTTACCCTTTAGTGAATATCCCAAATTTTATAACAAAGAATGTAGTTATTAGATACAATTTTGATAAAAGTTTTTGGGAATGGAAAGATAGAAAAGAGTATACAATCTTAAAAAATATAATATCCCCATTAAGTCCTCTTAGCAGTTATGTTACCCACTTTGATAAAGGTCTTGAAATTGTAGTTGATATTGCTAAAAAACATAATAACAAATTAATAATCACGATTGATAACAACAAAGTAACACTTGAAAAAGAATCTTTAACTCTTGAAAACTTGGAGAATGCTTGTAAAGGTTCTTTTAAAGAAAAGGTTCAAACTGAAACACCAAAAACTAATAATGAAGATAATAGGTATTTTGTAAGAGCAGGTAGTGGGTTTAATTTATTATTTGAAAAGAATAAATTTGATATTGATGAAAAAACAAAAAATGATATTCTTCTTTATATTGAAGAAAATAAAGCGCCATTTAGCATACTTGAAATAATAAGTTATACAAACCAAGAGAATGATCAAACATTAAGCCAGAGGAGATTAGACTTAATTTTGAATTTGTTAAGTACTCCTCCTTATGATTCCTATATTAAAAATGCTGAAATAAAAAAAGAGGCAAGGAGTGAAATTTCTGATTATACTGGAAGAGAAAGCTCTTTTGCTGTTGTTCAGGTTAGGTTTATTGGTCCTGGAAACAAAATGCAAAGTTTATTTGAAGGTCTTGGCAAATTAACAAAATTGGAACAATATGAAGAATGCGAATTTGAATATGATGACAAACACTTATTGAATTTAGATACAAGATTTAAATATAGCACAACCAATAAAAAATGGGACTTTGATTTTTCTTGGCTTAGGGTTGGAGCCACCTATAAAAATATATTCAAGACTTTTTCTAATAATAATCCTGATTATATAAATGGAATAACTCTTTTGCTCCAATTTGCTAATAAAAATAATGATATAGTTAATATTTATAAAAATGAAAATTTGATATTCAGGCATGAGAACAAGATTGATATTGATTATTCCTTGAATAAGATTAAGACAATATGTTCTTTTGTTGAATCAGAATCAGTTCTAGTTAAGACTGCACAGATTTGTGATAAACCTGAGGCTGGAGTTAATGTCGGAGATACTTGCAGGATGAGCGATTCTTTAACCTTTAGAATTTCTGATAATATAATTGATGTTAAAAATAGTGAAGATATAATTCCAGACTCAACTATTGCAATTAAGACACAGACTGGTTCATTGTTTGTTGTTACTACAGACAGTTCCGGTAAAATTGATAATGGTCTGGATTTAACTGAAATTAATCCATCTAATATAAATAATAATTTATTTAGTGATATTAATTATATTATAAATAGGGTTAGAACTAATCCTGAATCTGAGGGTAAACTTAATGAATTATCCATGTATATATATTCTGATCGTGATGTGGAAATAACAGTTTCTAAGTCTTCGGGTAGTTTTTTAATAATAAAAGATAATAATGCACAAAAACCAAAATTTATAATAGATAAAGACGGGGATGGTTATGCTGATGGAGTTATTTATGTAAATAATAAGTTGGAATTTCCAGAATTAAGCTTTGTTAGTTTTGATCTTGTTAGTGATGAAAGAAAGTTGGATAATAAAATTAAGTTGATATCTAATTTAAAATTAATCGAAGGATTTGGGGAAACCACTTCCTCTTCTATTTCATATAATAGGAGGAAGTTTTATTTAATAAAAGATAATGAAATTATTTATTATAATTTTGAAAATGAGGTAAAATCACCTATTAATAAAGGTAATCAAAATTTTAATCAAATAAAACAAGAAATACAAAAAGATTATGTTGAGTCTATAAATTTAGCTAAAAATGTTTTAAACAATCTTTGACCTGCAGATGTTTAAGGTGTTGGTAAAAAAGTTATTGTTATTGATCCCATCATGGTTTTATAGACTCAACTGATGGGACAAGTAGAAGAGGGTCTGGATTTGAGGGAGTATATGAAGCTGATGTGGTCTTGAGAATCGCAATTTATCTTAGAGATGAACTTGAAGCAAGAGGTTTTTCAGTGTTTTTGACTAAAAATAAAAATGATGAAAATCCAACCCTCACCAAAAGAGCTGAATTAGCCAATGACAAAAATGCAGATTTTTTTATTAGTCTGCATTCTGATGATTTTGTCCCATGCCCTGTTTCTGGAGGAACTCATGTTTTGTATTATGATGTAAGTAATTCATTTTTTTTATGATAAAAATAATAATGGCAAAGTTGATAGTTTGTATATTTCAAGAGATAATCTTGATAATGTTGTTTTAATTGATTATGACTTTGGAAACTTTATAGTTAATAACTTAAATAAAGATTTAGGAATAAACAAATTTTATAAAACTCAAAGTGTTAGAGCTTCTGATTCTGGAGTTTTAAGCAGATTAAATATGCCAGGAATATTGCTCGAGGTGGGATTTATATGTAATGAAGATGATAGAAATATTTTGTTAAACAGACAACAGGAAATTGCACAATCAATTGCTAATTCTATTGATATATTTTCTTCTAAAATTTCTTAATAATTAAATTGCGGGAGACAGGGCTTTCGAAACAAGTTTCCAGCATTTCAGGAGACTTTAAATTTTCGAACCTGCGTAGGCACTAAGCCACTAGGTTTCTACCACTCACGGAGTAACCTAAGCTCATCCGGTCCTTAGCATAGCCAGTTAAAAAACCTCTAGCCCGTCTAGTCTATGATAGCCAAAATTTTTTGTGAGCATGGTGAAAATGTTTTTATTAACTTTTTTTGATTTTCTTTATTCAAACTTATTCTTATCCATCCAGTTATTGTTTCTTTTTTATCCTTTCTGAGATACTTATTTTTTGTATCTATTGTTATCTTTCCTGTTTTTATATTCAAAGATGAAAACATTTCTTTTATTTCTTCGAAAAATGTTTTTAATTCACCCTTGTATTTTATCCATTTAGATTGCTTTATTTTTAATCCTCTAAATGTTTTATTCTTTTCTTTTGTTATACTTTCCGCTTCATCATCTATCATTGCTGACAGATACTCTACTTTTATCTTTCCATTTTTTATCCAATTGGGGATTCTATACACTTGGGTTGTTTTGTTTCCACTTGGAGCTCCGAGTTTCATCAGTTTTCTGCTTAACACTGTATTGTTGTATCTCAACAATAATTTGTTTCTTTCTTCAAATGCTTTATTTTTATAAGGTCTTAAACCAATTCCTTCTAAAATTTTCTGAATTCTTTCCAGCTTTCCTTTGTCTTTGGAATAAAACCTTACTCTTGCTCCACTTTTATCCGGATTTTCATTTATGTTTCCATCAAACATTGAATGAGCAACCAATTTTGCCCATTTTTCTGATGAAATATTTTTGGCTATCATATTTGACCACTCCGGCACTCCCGCAATAATATTTGTTAAGAACTGGTATTTAAAAAACTTTACTTTCTTGTAAACTTCCTCTTTTTTTTCTGCCAGGAATAATGCCTTAATTTAGAACTCTTTCCATAACCACATGAACTACATTTTTTCTTCCTGATGTGGTAAGACGGCTTTCCGCACCTTCTGCATCTGATAAAGTTCTTCTTGCCAGATTTCTTACCCATCGAAGGTGTTCCTTTTGTCATTTTAAGAACTAGAAATCAAAATTATCGTGTCTCCCCTTATGAATACCCTTCCCAATTTCCTGCTTAATTTTCCGTCGATGTGCTCTTCAGCATCTTCCAGAACAACATTTATGTGGATATCAAATGCGGACAATTTTCCTGTGTACTGCCTCGTGTTCTTCAATTCCACAATTATCCTTTTGTTTCTTGTTTCATTAAGGAAATCTAGAGGTCTTGTTGGGTCCATAAAAGTTTCATAATAGTAAGGTATATAAAGGTTTTTAATGACAATCTTTTTATGACAATAATTCAGAAAAGATCGAGAAGAAAATCGAGCGGCGGAAGATACAAATTCAAGCCAACAAAAAAAATATGTAATATAGGGAATCTCCCGAGACACACTAAAATTGGAAAAAGATCATTGAGAATAACGAGAGCAAGGAGCAACAACAAAAAGCAATTTCTGCTTTCTGCAGATATTGTGAATGTCTATGACAAGAATGATAAAAAATATAAAAAGTCAAAAATAATCACAATAGTTTCAAATCTTGCAAACAGGCATTTTATCAGAAGGAACATACTCACCAAGGGAGCAATAGTAAAGACTGATTTGGGCGATGTTAGGATAACTTCAAGACCAGGGCAGGAAGGGACAATCAATGGCGTTTTGCTCTAAGCAGACTTAGTGAATAATTCACCGGGTTCTTGAATTTTAATTCATTCTCTTTCGGCTTTAAACCTATATCGTCGTAATATGCCTTATTATTAAAATTTGGGGGCAAGATTTTTTCCTGTCTTTTATGCCATAGTAATTGAGATCTTATATAACCCTCTTTCAATGATTCTTTGTTTTTTTTGTTCCATTCATAAACAATTTTCTCAGTTTCTTCATTTGAGTAATTTAGACTTTTTAAAAAGTTTAATAATACAAACAAAAATCTCTTTCTTCCGTCTTCTATTCCAAGCAGTCCATTTTTTATTGATGAAGGAAAAATATCCATTGGGACTTTTTGAGTTGTGCTTTGATAATGCTGCTTTACTTCTGCAGTTTCTTTTCTCTGAACTTTATTGTTCCAGTCAAATGCCTGTATTATCAGTTTAGAAGCTTCGTTGTCATTGCATCCTTCAAGAAATCTCTCATTGAATGAAATATTTTCTGGGACTGCATCCTCTTTGTTGAAGTTTAATATATTCTTCTTGCTTATTGGAATTGAGATTAATCCTGATTTTTCATGCCATGAGTAAGGAGCCCTGAACATGTGCCTGTTTGAAATAAGGATGGTATCTATGTCTACAATAGAAAATGGATCTTTCTTTGGAATTTTATTTTTTACTTCATCTTTTATCATTTCTTTCAGATAAGAAGCGATAATTTTTGGGCCTTCAGGGAATAAATCCTTTGTTTTTTTATTATTAACTTGCTCTGGAAATGCACTGAACGGAACTGCTATATGAAGTCCCTTATTGCCTGAGAATTTCACCGTAAAATTCTCAACATCATGAAACTGCAATGCCTCTGAAATCAAATGGGAAACTATCTTTGAGTATTCTAATGGACCATCTACATCAATAATCAAATCCCAACCTATCCTTAAATTATCTAATTGAGATTTTGTCATCCCTGGCTTTAAAAGCAGAGGGTTTGACCAGTGCTCTTCAGAGAAATGAAAAGATGTTGCACCCTTTTTCACAAATTCTAATATATCATTTTCGAACTGTAATGTATCAGGGCGTTTACTGAAACTTTCTTCAAATCTTGCCGCTATTTCCCTGTTTCTTGATGCTTTTAGAAGAGCCTCCTGAACTTTCTTGTTTGAATAATATTGCAGTAAATCCATAATTATTATAGAATAATCCTTTTTATAAGAATTTTGAAGATTTATCGATTATAATCCTTTTAATGGATCATCATTTTTTTCCTGATTTTGGAAATTGCTGAGGTCTTTGCTTATTTGTGTGTTTTGCTGGATGCTTATTTTATTGCCTTCTGTGTCTTGCGTAATTTCTTGTTTTTTTTTAAAGATCCATGATAAAATTACAAAGAGCGTTATGATAATGATTATTATCCCCAATGGTATTATTATATAATTTATATTGAAACTGCTTTTTCTGCAATCAGGCTCATCATCGCAATCAAGATCACAGATTCCATCTGCCTTGTAATCACAGATTCCATCTTTTAACCCTGTCTGGCAATCTTCAGGGCAGGTGCTGCTGCTTTCTTCTGCATCACATTTGTTATTTGGAACGCACATCACCCTAAAATTCAAGATATTGCTTGAATATAAACTTGAATCTATTTTATCTATGACCTCAGTTGAACCTATTGAGTACTCGCCCAAGGACATGGGCTTTATCCTGTAGGTTATTGTCTTTATGGAATTTGGGGATACCTTTGTCTCCCATTTGTAATACTTTACCTCTAGTGCATCATTCTTCTTTATAAAAATCTCCTCTGGGGAAATGACCTGAACATCCTGAGGAAGGATCTCTTCTATGAAAAATTCTTTTTCTGTGTTGTAAGAATTTGAAATGCGCATGTTTATTTCAATAATATCATTTAACCTTATTTCTGGAATGGAATCTTTTGTGACTTCTATCTGAGCCAGAACGGAATTGGCAAACATTATGGCAATCATAATAAAAATAATCATTTTTTTCATCTTAGCACCTCTGCTTTTATCTTCTCAAAAAGAGATATTAGGCTATTCTTTATCCTGTTTCCAACAACCCCTGTTTTTCTTCCTATATTTTCTTTCACATTTTCACAACCTATTATATTCTTGTTGCCTGGGCAGTCTATTTTCCCATTATCATTGTAACAGTTTATTATATTTTGACAGTATTCATAACCTTGAGGAACTTTTCCAGGCTTTAATCCCTCATTATTACCTGTCATGTCAAATAAAGTGTATTTTCTATCCAAATCAAATCTTATCAGGTTATATGCATGATTTGAAGCTTCTACAGTCATTACATCTTCTTTTGAGAATCCTATTTTTCTCAATAAGGTTGTTGCGGCAACAGAATAATCAACACAGGTTCCACTTCCAATGTGCTCTTTTGATAGAGAAACGTGAGCAGGTGTATCACTTAATGCTATCTCATTTAATTGGTGATTGGTATCAGATCTCCATAATCCTTCTGGATTATTCTCTGGATTATTTGAGCATTTTAGTCCTCTGCCTACCAACCATTCTGGAAGAGGCTGTGCACTGTATAAGTAACTTTCTTTTGGGCATAATGAAGTTACACCCTTGCAGCACATCTCAGCGTCGAAGTATCCCTCCATATAAGTTGCTTCTTTTCCAAGACTTTTTATCAAATAAATTGCCTGACAATTCCTGAATGTATTTGAATTTTCTTTTGCAAAATTGCATGATGCTGTCTTGCCGGGGTTATTCATGCTTTTATCACTACAACAATCTATTGAATCTTCAATTGTTGAATCTATCTCTTCAGAGCAAACTTCAAATAAACTGCATGAGCCTTCTGTCAAGGAATTTATTTTAAATTCATCACCTTCCTTTACGGGCCATTTGCTGTTGCATAATGTGTCTTCTGGATAATAAGGAGTTTTGGTGTTTTTACATGTCAGTTTTTCTTTTATTATCACATTTATCTCATCTTCATCTGTCAAACCTTCTGAATCAGTTACAATCAGTCTTATTTTATGAGATCCTGTATTAAATATTTTTTCAAGGTTTTTTCCAGATCCTAATAATACCTCTTCTTTATACCATTGGTATGTATCCGGGACTGACAGAAAACCCTCATAATCATATGATTTTGATGCATCCAATATTATTTTCTGCCCCGGAATTCCTATAATGTCTGAGCCTGCGTCAGCCACAGGAGCAGTATTTCCTATTCCTGCAGCAACTCCTTTTTTTAATAATGGCAATTCTTTTAGGATGTTTATTATTACTATTTTTTCTGCATTATTAATCTTATCAGACACTATTATTTTTATCATTTCCCTGCCTTCTTTGAGCCCTTTGCATCTAGCTGTGCTTTCTGATATAGAACATTCGACTAGTTCGGTTATAATCCTTCTTTCATTATTATCAAATGAATAAACTAATGGATCATTATTTTGATCTATCGCGCTTACATCAAATTTTATCTCCTGAGATATTTTTAATGTTTTTTCCTCTATGGGAGAAATCCTTGGAGGAATATTCAGCAGTTTTTCATTTCCCTCTTTTTCATCCTCTCTTCCTCCAGGATCATAAGGCTCTTCTCTTTTTATTATACACTGATTATTCTGGCATTCTTTTCCTGTTGGACAGCCACAAGTATTGCAATTCTCAATCAGGTTTCCATTGCTGCAAAAATAGGGCTTGTTTATACTGCACTGATTGTATAATGTTTGATCAGAGCATTGTTGGTTGATTTGATTATCTTCTGGAATTGGTGTGCATACTTGAAACTGTATTTGATTAATTTGGTTATTCACACACTGCCCATTAGAGCATGACTGAGCGCAATACTGATATTCAACCCATGCATTATTCTGGCATTGCATAACACAAGGACTTCCATTACATGTATTGCATGTCAATTGACCTTGAGTGCATACTTGAAACTGCATTTGATTAATTTGGTTATTCACACACTGCCCATTAGAGCATGACTGAGCGCAATACTGATATTCAACCCATGCATTATTCTGGCATTGCATAACACAAGGAGAACTACCACATTCATTTCCTTCATTGCACCTCACACTTCCCTGAGAGCATACATTTGGATTGAATTGTGCAATATCAGCACCACTTATTCTTGAATAATAATCCTTAAAATTTGTTAAAAAATCCCTTACAGAAAATGCCATCGATACAGATGATAGTAAAATAATAAATGCAAGAAATAAACATAACTTCTTCATATAAATCTTATTATCAGGGATAATATAAATTTATTGTTTTCTACTAGAATCATTGAAAGAAAGATATATAACCTTTTAATTGCTATTTTTTATCTTATGAAAAAGAGGCTGGTTTTTATCTTTGTAGTTTTGGTTGGATTAATATTTATTGTTTCTGGATGTGAACAAATTGTTGGGAGAAGAGTAAGTGTAGGGGATGGTGTAAGAGAAGGTTATAGTTGTAGACAAGGACAAGTAAAATGTGGAACCCAACAAGAATGTGGAGGAAATTACCCTTGTTCTTTTGTATGCAATGAACCGCTCCCTAGAGGAGGTTATGTTTATAGTAGATATTCATGTGGTAATTTTGGTTGTTCTGATGGAAGATGTGTAGAACCAAAGTGTCGTCCTTTGATTCCAAATCATAATAACTTGAATGAGAACAGGATAAATATGATATTTGTAGGTTTGAATTATGAAGATGTTAATCAGTTTAAGAATAGAGTTTTGGATGTATTAGATGTGATGGGTAATTCTTCTGGATTTTTTGCAGAACCTCCTTTTGCTAGAAACCAAGATAAGTTTAACTTTTGGTATGTTAATGAGGTTAAAGATTATGATGAGGGAAATTACAATTATCCACAAGAATTATTATCCAAATGTAATTATCTAAACTTAAATAACAAACAAGAAATTACTTTTATCAATCATTTGGGAAGATCTAGTGCTGTTCTTGGGGAGGGTTTTACTTTGTTTGATGGTTTTTTGCTTGGTGAAAGATCAAATGAAGAAGTGATAGGAACTTTTCTTCATGAATTTGGACATTCATTTGGTTCACTTTTAGATGAATATTTGCATAGTTCTGACTATTGGTTTACTTATTATGATATTGGTAATTTTTTTAATATAGGTTTGGCGAATGAAGATCAAGCTTGTACGAATTGGTGTAGGGGGGAACCTATTCCCTTAGAAGAATTCAAAGATTTTGATTGTTCTGAATTTGAGACTATGGATGAGTGTGACTATTCACACCTTGAGAACGGAGGTAGATGGAGCAATAATAAACCATGTTCTTGGGTAAATCATCTAGAAGAATGTAAAAATATAGTTGATTTATGTTCAAGTTCAAATGATCAAGATATATGTTCCTCTTATAGGACTGGAGGTGATTTAAATTTTAATCTATGTGTCTTTGGTAGAGAAGGTGAGAATCCTCATCCTTATTTTAACTCGTTGTGTTTGCCTTTGAGAATGTATGGAGTATGGGTGGATCCAAATATTGGGACTCAATGCATTGAAAGTACTGGATGCTTTAAAGGTGCTTCTTCCGCGGCTTATTTTAGATCTTCCTATCAGAGTAAAATGAAAAATGTTTTGAGTGCTTGGGGCTATGTTAATGAAAAAATATTAAGAGAAAAATTAGTCCAATTTGGTGGAAGGAGAGCACCAAGAGACCAAGCTGGAGAAAAAATTCCTTATACCTTGTTTTATGATGAATTTGGTGAAAATGGGGAAGTTGTTGATGGAGGAATGATTTGTTTAGATTGTATGGAAGAAGAAACAAGAAATGCTTTATTAACCAATGTCAATCAAAGTCAAAAAGTTAGCATTTTTGATAATAGAGGAAGTGTAGATTATAAAAAAATAAATTCTAAGATTTTAATAAATGAGTACAAAAAATTAGATGGTAAAAAGTTTCAGACATCTAACAATTTGGCATTGAGCAATGCTAAGAAATCCCAACTTCAATATTAAGACTTTGTTAAGTTAATTAATGATGGTAATTTATTATGCCTATTGTAGTAAATATAAATTGACGACAAAGACAATTTTGTCCAGATGAAAATAAGACTAAAATGAACTTATTTTCTTCTATCATTATTTAACTTAACAGAATCAATATTAAATAAATTTATATATCTCTTAATCATTATATTCAAAGGATACCCAATTCTTCAGATTTGGGTCAAGTCCAATCCTCCAATACTTTTTTCTTTTTCCATATTATCATAAAACATGCGCATAAAACATGCGCGAGGAATTCGCGCATGCGATGCAGTCCGCATTAGCGTGGGCTATGTTCCATCCTTGCGCAGGAGGCAAAAATGGAACTTAAAGATGATGTAGTTGGTAGCCAAAGAGGGGGAGAATTAGGAATCAGTTTTTTGACTTATATAATCATTTCGTTTGTAGTTTTGATTTTTGAAATTTTTGAAATTTATTTTTATTTATTCAAACTCAAAAGATATGATAAAAATGATAAGATTAGATGGATTGAATTTGGCAGAGATATGATTAGTATGGGTAGTAGTATTTAGGATGTAAAGAAAAAAATGAATGAATCTAAACTTCCAGATGATTTTGTTGAGATTGTTATGAAAAAATTAAGAAGAGGTTAGTAGTATAGGTATTATTTGTGTTATCTAATGAGTAGTTTCTGTTCAAAAATTATAACCGATATATATATATATCAAAATGCTTTGAATTTTCTATGGAGTCAAAGGTGATGGTTGATGAATAGAAAAATAGGTTATATTTTTGCTGTTCTTGTTGTAGGATTGTTTGTTGTTAGCGCCTGTCAGCAGGCTGTTGGAGTAAGACCAGCAAGACAGTTAGATAGAGGAGAGATAGATTTACCACAAGTTAGATGTGGAGATACACTTACAAAGAGCGTCAGATTAACGCAAAACTTAAATTGTAATGGTAAGGGGTTAGTTATTTCTGGAGACAACATCCTACTTGAGTGTGATGGACATACTATTTCTGGATCTGGAAATGAGAAGGGTGTTTTTGTCGGTCGTTCATCAGGAGTTACGGTAACCCGTTGTAACATCACAGGTTTTGACATTGGAATAATGGCTGAACGTTCATATTCTATTTATTTATTAGATAATCGCATAATAAGGAATAGGGTAGGAATAATTCTTTACCAAACCTCTATGGTAGGAGGTGAATTCAGTCGTGTAGATAATAATATTGTAGATGAGAACGAAAGAGGAATCTTTGTATCTAATCCCAGAGCTAGAGTCAAATTAGATACCAATCACGTTTGTAATAATAGCCTAGATGATATTGGAATTTTGGATGATGGAAGAGTACTCTGGCCAATAGATCGATACTTTAGAGGGAATATATGTGATTCTGTGGTTATTTATGGTCAAAATCTAAATCAATTAACCCAGGGTTATATTTGTGCAAATAGATGCTAGAATCTTCTATTTTCTAATTTATTTATTGTTTTTCCTGCTCCGAAATCTCTTTTTGCAGCTCCTGCATCTTTTCAACATTTCTGCCTAGTTCTTCTTCTATTTTCTCAGAATATTTTGACAGGTTTAGGATATTTTCCTTTATCATTTCTTTTGTTTCTCCCAGATCTTTTTCAACAAGAATGTTAGAACCAACACTTGTTATAAGGTCATTGGGATTTTTTATCTCTCCCTTCGTGAATATTCCGTGGCCGAGAGGAATTAATATCCCCTTGTTCTTCTTTAAATTCTTCAATTCTTCAAGGGTATTCTTTGTGACTTGAAGATCCTGGATGCTGCTGCTTATATTCTGGAACTGCTCCTGAAGATTTTTTACTTCCTGGCTAAGAATCTGAAATTCTATTATCTTATTTTTTTGGGACATTTTTCTTTTCTTTTTGCTTCTTTATTTTTTTCTGTTTTTTCTTTACTTCTTCCCTCTCTCTCGGCTTTGTCACTTTTATTCCTTCTTTTTCCATTGCTTTATGCACGTCTTCTGTTGATGCCCCTTTTTTTATGTCCAATTTTCTGATTAACAATTCAAGATGATTGATGTTGCATTTTCTTCTTTTTAGGTTTCCATCTATGATTACATATGTAGAATCTATTTTATCTACTATAACACAATATCTTCCGGATTCCTTTCCTGCTATTTTAACGCATAATTGGCCTATCATTTTCTATTTCTTTTTATTATTTCCCTTTTTGAGCATCTTGAACATAGAATTCCCCCGAACATTCTTTCAGGCCTTTTCTTGGACTTTGGCATTGTCCTCATCTTGTAAGGCCTTTCATGAGGCATTCCCTTCAGAACAGCATCGCATTTTGCACAATGGGCTGGCTTGGGCTTTCTCTTTTTATAAATCAGTTTAACTCCTTTTGCTACCTTCTTGTAAATTCTTGCCAATGTTCTTGATCTTCTGCTTGGTCTTGCCATTTTTATCTGAAAACTAATATATTTTTAAAACTTTTCTAATTATTATGCTGAACAATATTGCGCTTATCAAGTAAACCCAAAACCAGGACATCCCAAAAATGAGATTTCCTATCGGTCCATAAGTTTCTTTTAGCCATCCAAATATTATAAGCAGGGGAATGAATGTAATCAACATAGGCTTTATGTTGTGCTTCATCATTTTCAAATTTATATCCATTATCTCTTTCTGCTTTTCCATCATTTTTTTTGGATCGTCCTTCAAGGATTTGATTTCTTTCTGCAGTTTTTGTATGATGTCTTTTTGTGATTTCAGCTCTTTTTGATCCGTCAAGAACTTATATGAGAAAGATATGATCAGCGTCAAAATGAGTGAGATGAATAACAATCCAATTAAAGGATTCAATTCTATCAAAAATCCAAATATTGCATTGAAAAAATTGTTCAACATTTTATCTTCCCATCACTTTCCTTAATCCCGGATACATGTCTGTTATGTGCTGCTGGGCTATTCTCTCATAAAATTGGTAGATTATCATCACTGCCAATAAAATTCCTGTTCCTCTTGACAATGCTCCTGTTAAGTCAGCGAATCCTGCGAGAATTCCAACAGCCAGGCCTCCCATGACTGTTAATGGCATTATGTACCTTTTTAATATTTGCTCTAAAACCCTTTCATCCCTTCTGAATCCTGGAATCTGCAGACCGGATGACATTATCTGTTTTGCCTGTGATTTTGCGTCCATTCCAGAAGTTTGAACCCAGAATATGGCAAATATAACTGCGCCAAGAGTCATAAGCATCATATAGACTAAGGCATGCAACAAGTCTGGAAATATAAATGAACCTTTTATTATGTTTCCTATTATGTCGGGAGAAAAAACCCAAGCGACCAAGCCAGATGAGGGAATGTTTCCAGCAAATGTTCCTAATATGGGATAACCCCAATTTTCCAGCAACCTCGCCCACAATTGGATATTGGCCATTAAAGCTGCGACAAGTATAACTGGTATATTTGAAGTGTACATAAATTTCAGCGGCCATCTTATTCCATAACCCCTTACCCTTCCAAAGGACAGAGGTATTTCAACTTTCATTGCCTGAGCATAAACCGAAACCATGAAAACTAGTATTGTGAATATTATTGCTGATGCGGCAAGTATTGCTTCTGTCGGGTTGCCTTGAATCAATGAGTAGAATAATACAAACACTTTTCCGATGGGTGCCTGCCCTGTTCCAAATGCTATTGCTCCTGTTGTTGTCAATGGAGAAAATGCCTTCACTATTATCTCTGCCGAAACACCTGCCGCAATAAATAATGAAACTCCCGAGCCAAAACCCCATTTATTCATAACCTCATCCATTAGAAGAATTAATATCCCTCCAAGAAATAACTGAAATACCAATATCCATGGGGAAATTCCTTCAGAGGGAGACAATCCTCCCATGAATATATAAACTATAGCCTCGAATATTATAAAAAATATAACTAATATTTTCTGAAGGCCTTGGAAAAATGTTCTCCCTTCGTGCGTTGCCGTATTTATCTTGAGAATTCCAGAACCATTTAACAACTGCAACACAATTGATGCGGTTACTATTGGACCTATTCCGAGGGATATTATCGAGCCAAACTGGGCTGCAAGAATTATTGAGAGAAAATCAAACTGCTCAAGAGAGTTCTGGCCAAGACCCCACAGGGGAATAACACCCAAGACAAAGAAACTCAACAAAACAATCAATGTCCACTTGAGTTTTTTCTTGAATGACAAATGCTTTTCGGCAGGACCTTTTACTTCCGGAAGAAAATCAATTATCCTTTGAATTAGTGACATTTATTTTTCCACCTGAATTTTGTATTTTTTCAACTGCGTTTCTTGAAGCATGTTCAACTTCGATATCATATTTGTTCTTTACTTTTCCCTTGCTTAACAATTTGTTGTATCCCATCTCCTTTAAATTTATTTTTATTGTGTCCTTTTCTTTTTTTAAGATTCCTTTTTTAAGCCAGTCATATAATTTTGTTTCTATTGTCTGTATTGTTATAGGCTTTATTATTTTTTTATTGACTGAGTTAAAACCCCTTTTCCCGAAGTATGAATTCCCGTATAGCTTGAGAATAGTTGGTTTTTTCTGGTCTGCTCTTTTTCCAGAGCCCGCCATTCCCCTTCCGCCCCTGTTTCCAGCACCCCTTCTTTTCTTTTTAGAGCCGCCCCCATGTGTCTGGGATCCCCTGTATCTTGATGCTTTTTTTCTTTTTATTATCATTTTATAACATCCTTAAAATCAAGTCATTTATCTTTTCTTTCCTGTAACCAAGAACGCCCCCCATGCTGAATGGAACTTTTATCCCTTTTCTTTCAAATCCTTTTAATGGCGGCTTTAACCTGAAATATAATTTCAAACCTGGAACATCCTTTAAATTTTTTCTGAAATTAAAAAATTCCTTTGCAAACTCTTCAATTGAAATATGTGATTTTTCCTTCATATATTCTTCTGTCAGCGGCTTGTTTGCAATTATCCTTCCCCTTTTTGACATCAACTCCTTGAAGGTTTTTTCATTTATCTCCCCCCAAGTAATATAGTCCTTCACTTTTTTCAGCATGCCTATATTGTTTGGAGAATTATCTATTACAATGCAATGATTCTTGTTGTAGAGCCTAAGCATGTTCATTGTGTCCTTTATGTCCTTCCTCACACCGAATGATCCTCTTATTCTTATTACCGCTATTTTCCTCATTTTATCCTGCCCTCTATAATGCCATATTTCTTCATATATTCCTCATCTATATGGATATTTGATAGCCTTTTAAGAGCATTAAAGCAGGCCTTGATTAAATTTAGTTTTGTCTTGCTATTTTTTGATTTTGAATAAATGTCTTTTATTCCAGCCAGCCTTAGTATTTTCTTGCATTCTTCCTCTATGCACAATCCCGTTCCTTTTGGAGCTGGAATCAGCTTTATTTCTGCTGCGCCGCATTTTCCCGTAACCTCAAATGGTATAGAATAATTGTTCTTCCCTCCAGACTCCCATGAGCCGCAGCCGCGCCTTATCCTTATCAAGTTTAATTTTGCCTTTCTCAAAGATTTTTCTTTTGCAGGCATTGTTTCATTTGAAGAACCCATTCCAATACCGACATATCCATTTTTGTTTCCAATAGCAACCAATGTGGAGAATTTAATTTTATTCCCCTCTTTTGTTTTTTTCTGGGTTTGCTTCCAGATTGATCTCTTTCCCCCTCCGAACTTTCCCTTCGACTGGCCAACTGATATCAAGTCTGTTTCCAAATCACTCATCAAGGCATCAACTATCTGCGGTTCAAGTATTTTATATCCATTGTTGAACACTTCCTCAATGTCGTTTATCTCCCCTGATTTGATTTTTCTTCCTAACTCTGTTTTTGGATTCCATTTCTCTCTGTCAAAGCCTTTTTCCCTTATTATTCCGAGGGGAATTTCTTCAACTACTTTTTTTGCTTCTTCAACCATTTTCTATCTTCTTCTTTATTTCCATAAATTTTTTTTCCATATCTTTGTTTATATGATTCCCTTTTATCCTTTCTTCTCCAGGAAATATCTCGGGGTTATGCGGAACATTTAATCCTGCATCTATGCACCCTTTCAAAGCGGAGTAAATCCTTGATTTTGCCACTGATTTATGCAATCCAACATCCAAAATTGCAGCGTTAATGTTATTTTTTATGGCTTTCTTTCCGAACAAGAAACCAGACAAATAAGAAGAAGGAATATTCTTTAAATCATAATTCCAGCCAAACTTTTTCAATTCCTTACTTGTTGAGGAAATGATTACCTTATCCTGAGAATTCTCGCTCTTTATTATTTGAATCAATATGTACCTCAATGATTTTCTTATCAGCAATCTTGGCAGGTTTGATTTTAGAAGATTCATTCTTAGTTTATAATCTGTCTTTTTGTTTTTTTTCCTCTTCAACTTTATAGTGTATTTCCTATTTCTTGCCATCTTTAATTATTAATCCCCTTTCATTCATATATGTTTTAAGGTGCCTTTCACTCCTGAAAAACCCTCCTTTAGCCTTTAGATAAATCTCTTTGTAATTCTTGCTGCTTATCATCCCTTTTTCTTTTATTCTTTGAAGGAATCTTCTTAATACCCTTATTCTGTTAATCCAGTCTTTTTTTGAGTTTAACCTTGCATTTAGTTTTCCTTTTCTTGAACCTTTTCCTTTTCTTCTTCCCTTTCTTTTTTGCAGCAATATCTTTCTTGCCCTTGATCTTGATGAGCCTCTTTTTGGCAATACGTCTATTAATCCTTTGTTAACCAGGCCTTTAATATCCTTTTTAGTTATTGCTTCCTTTATCTCAGACAAATTATCCGGATCTAGCTTTATTCTTTTCATTCCAACATTGAACAATGATTTTGCTATCTTTTTCTGAGTTTTCAAATTCATTTTATATTCCTTTTTCCAAAACTTTTTTCTTTTCTTCCTTGAATTTTTTCTCTTTTTCTTCCTTGGTCTCTGCTTTTTTCTCCTCTTTGGGTTTTTCTTTTATTTTTCCCTCTTGTTTTTTCTCTTTTTTGGTTTTCATTCTTTCAATCAATTTTTTAACATCAATATTTATTATGCTTATCTTGAGCTCTTCCGCTCTTTTTGCAATCTCAATCTTTTTCTTCAAACCAATTGTTGATGAAATTATTATCGGATGCTTGACATTATTCATATCATTCATATTGCTTATATATGTATAATCTTTGTTTTTTATCAATTCTTTCAATCTTTTGTTATTTCCGTAACCTATCTTTGGCCTCTTGCCCTTTCCTCTTTTTTTTAGCCTTAACTTGCTATGAATGCCCTTTGGCTTTCTCCATACATCTTTTAGCTTTTTCAACAATGAATTCTGCCTTTTGAATTTTGGCTTCTTTTTCATTTTGCTTTTTTTATTATCCATATTCCATCTTGATATATTCTTCTGTCAAATCCTGTCCTTCTTGTGGTTAACTCTATTTTTGACGCGGTCTGACTTACGGCATCTATATCCACCCCTT
>Ga0209541_10005977_pt1 | contig 20988 bp, 20 predicted proteins | sample RifCSPlowO2_01_FD_184027 | JGI IMG/M metagenome (GOLD analysis project Ga0209541, IMG submission 184027) | Groundwater microbial communities from Rifle, Colorado - Rifle CSP2_plank lowO2_0.1 (SPAdes) (version 2) | ecosystem: Environmental > Aquatic > Deep subsurface > Groundwater | place... | reverse complement strand
TGGACCAACTCGTCTCTTTCAAGCAGACGGGTTCTTAATCCCATTCCGACCAGTCCTCCGAATATCAGTTCTGCTCTTTGCATTAGCTGGTTTTTGTAAATGGAAAACTTTTCTTCGGATATGGACTGGATATTTGCAGTTGGACTGACAGTGCTTTTTATGCTTTGAAATATTCCGGTTTTGGTCGGAGCCTCAAAAATATAGAAAGGAACGGCGATATAGAATTTTTTTGACATGATATTGGTTAAGGACGACAGCTCTTTTATGAATTTCATGTATTCACCGGCCTGGATTCGCAGAAGTTCGTTATCTAATTGGCCGGATGCTTCAGCGGTTAATTTTAAATAGTTGTCTATGTATAACCGCCTGGAAATTATACAGATATGAAGAGGAAAATCCATGGAGTTTATGAATCTCTGAAAATTTTGGATAATAGCGGTTTGTTCGTCTTCCGATCGCAATTCGAAATTAATGGCCGAGACCTCAACAATTACTCGCATTGAGCCATCTTTAAGCAAGACAACGTTGTCTTTTATTTCCGATATGGAAACCAATTGTTGGGTTGAAGGACCGGGGGCTGGCAATGACTAATGACCAATGACTAATGACTAATGACCAATGAATTAGGATTTTTTCTTTTCTGGTCGTAAGTCGTAAGTCGTAAGTCGTTTATTTATTGTTATCAGAAATAATTATTTCCTGAAGTTCTCTTTCTTCTTCTTTCTTAAAAATATACTGTTTTGGATTTAAAATATACATAAGTCCGTAAAGGGCGTAATTCATAAGCGGGGTTTCATTTATTTTAACAAAAGCCAGGGCGGCGGATGCTCCGCCGACGGGAATGGCGACGATAATGAATATAAGCTTATCCAGGGTGATAAAAAGAACAAACAGCAGCGCTCCTCCGCTGGCCAACCATAAGAACTGCTTCAAGGTAAAAGGCCCGATAAGCTTTGTTTCCGTTTCTATGAATTGTGGGACTTGGAATTTCATTCTTTAGGTTTGTTTCTTAGGTCTATCACACTTGCCACCTTCTTTAGCTCTTCCTCTAGCGATCTTTGAGCTTCATTTATCTTCAACTGAGGCTTAACCTCAGTTGGTTTGATTATCGGTCTTTTGTCATCAGTCATCAGTTGTTGGTCGTTATTTAGTTGTTGGGCCGGTGTCGGAGCTTGCCTCGGTTCAATCGGTTTAGCCGTCGGCTGGGTTAAGGTTTCCGGTTTTGTTTCTTTTTGAAGCTGTTGAATCTTATCGGGGAATTTATTGCGTTGGATTCGTTTCACATCCTCAATAATCGGTCCAAATGATTGAGAAATAATTTTGTTGGCTATCTCTCCCGCTTTCAGATCATCAACCCCTAATTTAGACGACAAAGTAACTGGAAAATCTTTAATGAATATTTTACCGGTTATCAATTCTCTTATTGTCGCCGCCATCCGGTAAACCTGATTATCTTCAAGCCGGTAATTTGAACCAACGGTGGCTATACTGGCCGCGGTTTCAGTTGAGGAAAGATAATTTTTTAAAGACGAAGACATGCTGGCGTATTCGGCCATAAAAATTTTCCTGTCATTGCCTCCAAAGTCATTAAATCCAGCAAATAGCGGACTGGCGGTAAAATATTGGTAAAGCGAAAGTTCGCCTCCGCCGGAGATTCCCGATACTGTTTGTTGTGGTAGTGTTTGTGTGTCCATGTTAATAAAATTAGTTAATTATTGGTTTTTATTTAAGCTGTGGATAATCTATTGACTTTTAATTTGGAGCCTGGTATATTGAAGTTAATCACGCCCCCCCGAGAAATCGGGGGGGACGATTTTTATAGCTCCATAAGGTTTTTTAATTGGATTTTAAATAACCCTCTTTTGATATCCCATATTTCTCTACCCAGATGACCGGAAGTATATATAACGATTACTTGCTTTTTAAGTTCTATCAACATCTGATAAAGAGGAGCATAATCGCCATCGCCAGTAAAAAATATAAAGCTTTCCAGGCCATTCTTTAAGAGCCGGTGTGTATCTATGCATACTTCCATATCAAAATCGCATTTTCTGATCCAGATTTGCGGATTATCAATCTGGTCTGCTAGAATATATTTTACCGGTTTTGTAACGACTTGATAACCAATTTTCCTAACTTTGTCTATAAATTGGATTGATTTTTCATGTTTATCGGTGCCGAAATAAAATATAATTTGGTTTATCTGTTCATATTCTTTAAGATATGAATAAATTTTTTCAGGATTAATCTCATGTTTAAGTGTTTTCTCCCAGCCATATACATTCGCCCAGTCAACAAAAACCGCGCTTTTACCCCTAATGATTAATTTCTTAAATTGTTTGGTATCTTCAGGCATGTAAGGTTTGTTGTGGATAAGTTATTGACAATTTATTCTTAATTTGCTATATTGCAATTACAAACGGCTTAGGCCTCGCCCCCGCCCTAAAAAGCGGGGGAGAACCTTATTGGGGTTGATTTTTTCCAAAATTTACCCGCATTATTGCTTCAAACAAACGATCAAAAATATTTTCATCAAGATACCCGACTTTATTGGCTAGTCTCTTACGGTCTATAAATCTGATCTGTGACAAAATGGCTGTTGCATCTCTGCCGTTGATCTCGCCTACGGAAAAGTAATATTTTCCTTTCTTTATAGTTGTCGTTAAGGGTACAACAAGACAGACATCAAGATTAAACTTTTTTATTATTACTACCGGCCTTTGAAAATCTTGGCCCGTTCCATTAGACCTGTCCCCTAATAACTTTTCTACTGCAATTTTCACATTTCGGCTACGACTTTGCAAAAATTATTCGACAGATACACAGTATATGCCTCATAATTTTTGCTTCGTCTCGCTCGAAATCTGAAAATTTCGTAACGAAAATTATTAGGGGACAGGTCTATTCTGTTCGAAACCTATATTTACTCCAAGCGAGCGCCACCAAACCTCTCGTTCATGAAAGAACACCCTGGAGATTGCTCCGTGTAAAATCTCTTTCTTATTATGCCATTTTTGGAAATCTTTGATCATATGTTGATAACTCATTGACAATTCATATTGAATTTGCTATATTTAAAGCCTAAATGGCTTCGGCCCTCCCTTACGAAAGTAAGGGTAAATAGAGAACATCAGGTAATCAAATGCCTGATTTTCTGTTTTAAGGCCGCAAAATCAACTTCACTAATATCTCCAATTTTATACAATAAACGCTTAGCATCAATAAGGCGTAACTGGGAGATAATAGCTATGCTTTGTTTGCCTGATTTAAATAAGAATTTAAAATAATACTTGCCCTCTTTTTTGGCCTTAGTTAAGGGTATACCCCAGAATACTTCATTATTAAACTTCTTTAGTATAATTACGGGTCTCAAAAATTGTATTCCTTGGCCGTCTTGTTCAAAACCTATATTAATTCCAAGATAAGAAAACCAAACCTCCCGTTCGTGATAAAACACTCTTGGTCTTTCATTATGAATATATTCTTTCTTATTATGCCATTTTTGGAAATCTTTAGTCATATGTTGAAGTGATTGGTTTTTTGAATTCTGAAAAAATTTGTTGTGGATTAATTTGCGGGTCACTTTTATTTCTTTTTCGTAATATCTCCGATTAATCCTTCAATCACTCTGGGCATTGGGCGAAGGGGGCCTACTTTGTAACCTCTCTCTTCGAGCATTTGACGGTAGGTGTTAAATTTTAATTTATCTTCCTCACTCATAGTCCCATCTTCTCTTACAAATTGAGAATATAAATCCGATTTGATCATTCTTTCGGTGGTTTCTTTAAAAGCTGCTTCCATATCCTGTATAAATTTTTGAGTTGATTCTTCGCTTTTTCCTTGTGCTTCCCTCTGTTGCCTAATAAATTTCCAGTATTCCGGTTCGTTTGGAGATTGTTCGGGCTTGGGCTGTGATAGCCCACCTACTATTGTTGATCCGCTAAGATTAGGAGCTGTCGGAGATAAGGGCGGTTCGGGTTTTTTCTCCTCGGCCGGAGGAATATATGGCGGTAGTTCACGGTTTGGTGGCGGTAATGGCCTTTGACGCAGGTCAATGGTACTCCCTCTGCTAAAGCTGACATTGCCGGTATTGGTATTAGGTTGAGGATTCTCCGGTCGAGGTTCAGGTTTTGGTCTTCTCATTTCAAATTGAGCTCCGGGCGGCAAAATAACTCCTCCTTGAGAAAATCTTTCCCCCGGCCTTAAAGGCGGCGTTCCCCCGCCACTGCCTGATGTACCTTGTCCTCCGCCTCCTGATTGTCCCCCTCCCCCGCTAGGCGGACGTCCTGTTGGCGGTGGTGTTCCTCCCGACGGCGGAGTTCCTCTTGGCGGAGGTGTTGTGCCTCCTCCATCATCAGAAAGTGGTTTGTCATCTTTTTTTTGAGACCCTTTTTTTGCTTTAACTTTAGCCTCAACACTGTTGAATTTTGTTCTTGCCCTAGCCAACAGATCTGTGAGTTCATTTTTCGCATCTAGTTTGACATAATCAGAATCTGTTATTGTATCAAGCTGATTATCCGCTTGCTTTAATTGGCCTCGAGCTTTTTCAAGAGCTAGTTCCATTGCCGAATTATCATTAGCGTTGATTGCCGTCTCAATTTCAGGGATTAGAACATCGGTCACATTTGTAAGTTTTTGTTTGAACGGGTTACCCTTGTCGTCCATGAAGGCCTTATTTCTGGCTTCTTGAAGGGCGTCATCCAGGTAACCCACGAGGGGCCCATTATTAGTGAACTTTGGATCCATATACATATTTTTCACCTTATTTGCGGCTTGGCGGTTAGCATTTAAAGATTCCTGGAAAGCTCTTAAGACCCTACCGGGCTTAACGTTCTTGGGATCGCTATCATCTACATCGGCAAAGCCAAATTTCTTGCCGGTATCTTTATCCACTCCCGATTTAATTTTAGCCAGATCTTCTACACTAGTTAAATTAACTGAAAATTCTTGTTGCATAACCTTGTCCACATCAGCATCGGTCGCATTCTCAATCTTTTCTCTGGTATACAGATCTTTGAGCATCCCCAGTTCCTTTTTAATAGTCAAAGCTTCAAGCGGGTTAGTTTTCTTGGCCGCATCAAGGATTTTTTCTCTTTCTGAGTCGGATTCAAACACACCGGAGGTTCTGTCTGTTAATTCTCTTAACTTCTTCTCATCAAAGAATCCTTTATCTTTGATCTGTTCTATTAGTTTCTTTCTTGATTCTCTTGTGTCGCCAGGGGTTTTTTCTAAAGCTTCAAGAAGACCCAATGCTTCATCTCTCTTTAAGCCGTCTATTAAATCTTTGCTGTCATTAATAAGACTGGCCCTGTCAAAATCTTTACCAAATAATGACAGATACCGTTTAAATGTTCTCATTTTATCAACAACACCCGTCTCATCTGGCTGGTCATCGAGAGATATAAAGCCTCTTTTGGCTTTAATTCTAGCTATCTTTCTTCTCAATTCGGGGTCGGTTATAGATTTTTCTAATTTTTCAATATCTTCCCTGCTTCGGTCTTCAAGGCTTTGTCTTCTCAACCAAGCTACGGCATTAGCTGAACCTGAACCGCCTTGGGCTTCAAACAATTCAGTTATCTGGTCAGTATTTAGGTCATAATTAAACTGACTTTTTAATAAATTAGCGGCGGCCAATTTTTCTTCCGGAGAACCTCCGTCAAGTTTACCTTTTAATCTTTCCTCGGTATATCTTTCTTTTTTAAACCTTTCTTCGGCATATTGAGAGTTTCTCTCAAATTGTTTTTGAGCTACCCCCGGTATGCCAAGAGCTCCGGCGATTTTAGCTTGCCTGTCTTCTAATCCCCGTTGACCTTTGTAACCGCCAATAATAGGTTTTCCTTCAAGCCAAGTACCGGCAAATCCTTCTTTTTGGATATGTTCCTTGGCTTCTTTGTAGGCACCAGCTGCACCGCTAGCTTTCCAAGCATACCCAGCACCCATACCGGCTAAACCAATTGTTGAGAATCTTGCTACTGTCCTTCCTTTAGCCCAAACTCCAGCTGCTACTCCTCCAGCACCGGCAAACATTGAACCATTCATAGCGAATTTAGCTCCGCCTACTAGAAATATAGCAGCTAATAAATATCCGAAAATCTGCTGGAATTGCCAACCAATTCCGCCGGTATAATTGCCAAATGTATTTGGTGTGCTGAAGATTTCATTTTGCTTGCTTAGGAAAAATATTCCGAAATAAATAAAGATAAGATAGACAGGTAAAAATAAGTTCCAGCCCAAAAAATAATCCCACCATTTCCTATTAATATTCATTGTCTGGGGCATAATTGAGCTTACCCAAGCTAGAGGTGAAACAACGAGTAAAGCCATTAGTATTGGTACCCTTAAGATTGACATTATGAATCCGACAGCAAGTGAGAAGGCGACAATTGATCCTATGATAATGTTAAAAAACATGCTGAAAAGAGTTGTCCAGGATTGATTATCTACCGATAGAGAATCAAACAGTAACTTGCCAGCTGCTTGAGATATAGCAGTAACCGGACCATAGACAAATAAATCAGCTACAAAATTTCCGCTCATATTTATACTACCATTAGCCACACTACCCACCCCAGCTTCACAAACATTACCAAGTAATGCTACTAAACATAATTCTTGTCCAAGGCGATTCCCGATGCTTCCTATTGATGTCAAAAAAACTCCGCTGAGAGATTGCGACCAACCTATTATAGTTGTGCCGATTACGAGACTGAAATTTATGAGAAGAGCCGCAATAAGAAATTTCACTATTAAGGTTCTAAAATTGTATTTAGAAATACTAAAAATAGTGGCAAAGGCCATTATAATCAGGCCAATAATAAAAAACATATTGGCAAAACTACGCATAGTTTCCCAACTTTTAGTTACAACCGTAAAGGGTTGGCCACTGGCATCGAGCATACTCATTTTCAACGAAAGATCGAGCATCTGCTGTAAAGACGAGACAAATCTTATAATTATATTAAGAACGAACAATAAAATTGTACCTAACATCTTACGTTCTACCCAATCTGTAACTGGATCAGAAGCGTGAGCTTGTAAAACCGGCATCAAAACCAAAAAAAGCAAAACAGCCGGAATTAATGCTGATGATTTATAATTCAACCTATTTTTTAACCATTTTTTCACCGGAAAAATTTAAATATTTTACGGGGCGCAGATTCCGTTTGTTCCCGAAGCGGCTGTCGGCGGATTCAATCCCTGGCTCACTAACCCCTGGCCAGTTCCGTCAAGATTGATCCTAAAGCCCCACGATCCGGCCGGATAATTTTTCATGCATCTTACGCCGTCGGGAATATCCGGACTAGTCATTGATAATGAGTAAAGAACGCTCCCGTCATTTTCGTTAATATAGGCAAGGTAACCCCCATTGGCGTTAATGTGGCTGACGTAAACCGGATCAATCTGATGATTTACGACAATACACGGCCCTAAACCGAAAGCGGACTGTTCGCAAGCTCCTCCGGCGGCGTAGGTGTCCCAGTAAAAGCACAAATCAGGTGTTCCATTTCCATTGCTGTCGCTTGAGCATTGCTCATCGTGGCTTACCAAGATTGCCGCAGGAGGTTCGACGGGAGGCTCTATATCGGGAGGGCAGTCTTCCGTGGATGCGGTATAGGGGTCTGGATTACTTGGATCCTCTGGTGGATATCCACCAGTAGGAGGACAAGAAGGAAGACCAGGATCGGGCTTAGGTCCCGGATATTTTTCCGGTGGATATTGTTCTTGGGTTCTGTAATCTGGGGTTGATAGGTTTAAAATTCTGCGCAATAAAGTATTTGTAAGATCAGAAACCACTCCTTGTAGGTTATCAACGTTTGTAAGCCAGGCTAATTCTTGGCTAACTACAGCGGCAGCTGATTGTTGAAGGATACTGCCAGGGGTTAATATATTTTTAAACACGATACATTGGCCGTTAGAAGCCGTCAGTAAACAGTTTTCTGGAAGATTACGACCCCTTCTTGAAGTAAAACCCAAACCTGATACGGCTTCTGCTTGGTCACTCTCATCTTCTAGCGCTCTTTGCATGGCTAATTCAGCCGAGGACAGGAGGAGACTACCGTAAAAATTATTTTGAGGCTCCGATAATCTTACCAGGGCTTCCCAGCCTCCGTTGGGGGCAAAATTTTGTTCGAAACTTTTAATACTCCAACCTCTAGGCATAGTGCATCTCGACCTTCTTTTAAAAGAATCTAAATTTCCAGCTCGTGTGTTAGTGTATCGAGTTACGTCGGGCTGATTATTGGCATTAAATATGCCCTTAAGATTGCCTGAAAAATAAGGGCATATTTCTGCGGATCCCAGCATTGATCTAAAAATATTCTCCCCTCTTCTCTGGGCTTGAAGTTTAAAATTACGCCAATTTCTAACAAAAGCTGGATCGGGCGAATTTCTAGAATTATATCGGCCGCTAGTTCTTACCGAACCTATAATTCTTGCTGTCATCTCATTCATTATTTGTCTGGCAAAACAACGACCTACTACATCGCCATAATTTTTAGCATCTCTTAATCGACTGTCTCCAGTAGGTACTTCTTGGGCTTGCCAATAGCTCAATTTGAAAAAACTTAATATTTTATCAACCCTTACGCTTAAACTAGACAGCCATCGCCAGCCGTCGCTAAGTTTATTTAGCAACCAGCGGGCTAAGAGATTTGATGCGGTACAACTTATGCCCCCAATCAAAATATCAGAAATGGCTTGAGGTTCCGGATCGGCTTGGGCTAATGCTCCGGGTATTAAAAGAGTATTAGGCAGAATTATTGCCAGTAGAATTAATAAGGTGATTGGAATTTTTAATCCGTTCATTTTATTTTAGTCGAATAAGTAATTACCGCTTAAACTCTCTGTCTTGATCTTTTGGGCATAGTTATATATAAGTTGAGGCAGGATATCGGTAATGTCCGAAAGAAGATTAAATGACATCATAGCTTTTATGGAGTCGTTTTTTGCATCGGTAAGAGCTTTATTTACTATCACCATTTGAGATATAAGGTGGTAAAAATCTATGTGGTCTTCTTTCCAATTTTGAGGTACTTTTACTTCTTCAAGCCGATTTGTTATATTTTGAAATTCAATAACTTTTGAGTTGAAATAAGATATATATTCAGAGTTATTAAAACCGCCGTTATTAGATAATTCAAGATTTTGGCCTATGCTCTCTATTTCTTCCCCAAGCGATTTTAAAAACATCTCCCATATTTTTTCAGAGTAAGATACGTATTGTTGCTGGTTGTCTTTTGATGAATCAACGATAGTAATATGAGATGGATCGGATGGATTTAGACTCCGCAATCCATCGTCTAAAATCGTATCTGTCAGGTCGTTAAGAGATTGGCTATATAGAGGATTATCTGGCTGTAAAGAACCTTCAGCTAGTCCGGCTACGGCAATATCCGCCATTCTCTTGGTTATATTTATATTCAAGAGTTGGTCATCTGGGCCGGCTTGATTTGGATCTCGACCGGAAGCTACCTCTTCTCCGTCTAAGAACCCGTCACTATCTGTATCTGGATTCTGAAAATCGGTATCCCAATAAGATTCATCTGAATCCGAAAGGCCGTCTTGGTCGGCGTCTTGTGTTGTGTCTATGGGCAGGGGTTGCACCGAATCAAATAATTTTGCCGAGCGGACACCATGAAAGACATCAAAAAAAGACATAACCGAAACAACGGCTGAAACAGCCAGAAATACAAAAAATAATTTAATTTTATGCGTCATAGACAAACCGGCTTATTTTGAAAGCCGACCCCTTAATTATAGTACAGAAAAAGCCAATAAAATATCGAATAGCTGTGTATATCTTTTAGTAAATACAAAGGGCATCTTTGCGATCGCAAAGATGCCCTTTGTATGGAGAAAATAAGTCTTTGTTATTTCAAAACCGACATATAGTTTTTGAGCAAAAAGACAACCTCTTTCCTCAAATGGGTTTTAACCCACGCTTTCTCTTTCTCGCTCGTTAGTAGTTCCCCTAATCCTTTTAGGATTAGGTTGTCTTTTACCTGCTCAACGCTTGGAATACAATCGGCCAAATATTCCCCGATTGTTTTATTTGTCCTTGCTTTGATAATGTCAGCATTGATATCCCAGTTGTTTTCAGCAAAATACCAAATGTCATATATATCACGCATTGCAATCTCTTTTCGGAGCGTTAAAGCGGCTAGTTTGCTGGCAAAAAGGTAATCTTTTTTTCCGATCAGCATTGAAATACCCAGATATTCTCTCAGTTCATAGTGAATTTTTATATCCGGCGCTAAGAGCCTGATATTTATTTCAAATTTAATATTGTGATCGACATCGCCGTAAGAAAGCAGAAAGAAAATCGTATAGTGCTTAATACGGCTTTTTTTGATTTCGCCGTATTTTCCAAGGATCCTTTTTACTGTATCAAATACAAGTTTTTGACTTGAATCGTCATTAGCTTTTAGCAAATCAAAATCTAAGTCTACCGAAAATCTGGGCAGGCCATAGAAAAAAAAGGCGCAGGTACCACCCTTAAAACCCAAAAGCGGAGCGATGGAAGCATCTGCATAAACGTTTTGCAGAATGCGCCCCATAATAAGTTGGTGTTTTTCTCTATTGAGCATAGTTTTTCTGATATTTTTTTAACCGCTTAATTAACTGCTGATTGTGATATATTGCGGCCAGTTCAAAACATTTTTCCCAGTTAATTGAATCAAGATTGTCGAAATAATATTTAGGGAAGAGATAGATCATATCTAAAAAGGCGCGTTCAGGAGTAGCGATGCTGTAGTTTCCCTTATTTTCCACTCCGGCCGGACTAAACAGCACAGTGTCTTTCAGTTTTCTGAAAGTAATAGTTATTTTATTGACGGTCATTGTTTTTGGCCATGGACCGGCAACAAAAACCGTATCATAATGCTGGAAGATAACACCGGCTTCTCGAAGGACCGTTTCAAAGCTGATGTAGGAGGGGGTATAAATACTGGTTGCCAGCTCTTTGGGATTATAGTTTTTGTCTTTCGCAAAAACTCCTCGAGTTAGGCGAATCAATGCTCCTTGTTTAGCATAATAGGCAATTTTCGCCTTTAGATTATTTTGATTAGTCTCTTCCCAAATCAAAACCAAATCCTTTGTGGTAAGGATAGTTTTGGAGGACTGGTATAGTTTGGCAATTAGGCTATCCACGGTAATATGTTTGACGGAAGTGATAAATACTCTTACTTCCAGTATATATTATTAAATAAAGGCAATCAAACGGTTAAAGGTGGATAAAATAATTTATGGACCCGTTCCAAGTTTTCTAATGACTTTATAAATATCGTTACCTTCCAAATCTTTTTCTCCGGAGGCTTGGCAATCTATGTGTAGGTGGTCTATCCAGCCTGCTCCGTAGGGAATTGGTGGAATTGATCCCAGGGCATCATTTATTTCATGGAGAGGGAAAGGAGTGAATCCAAGGCCAAGTGCCCATGGACCGACTCTATGTTCTTGCTTATTTCTGTATACATCTGAAATCCAGGGGAATACGATTACCTTACCAGGAGAAGCAATTGGTGGGCCAACTTTGATTGCTCGACCACCAAAGGGAGCAAAGGGCCAATAAAAGCAATTAGGACATGGAGTCGGAATAAATAAAGGAGGTCCGACGTACCAGATCCAACCTTTTAGTGAACATGCACGTTCGCTCGATGTGATATGGCCCCCAAAGGAGAAATTATGAGGTATATATCCATCAAGTGCATTACCAAATTTATTTATTGACTTCATAAAACCGGTAATAGTTTTAACAACGTTAATTATGCTTGTAAAACTTAGGGCTTGGGCAGGTATATATGCTGCTAAGGCAAGCACTATAAGAAAAATAAATATAATGATTGATTTTTTATTCATCAGAATAATCTTATTATATTCTTAATACCGGATGAAATTTTGTGGAAAATTATCAGTAGAAAGTTTTTACTGGTATCTGTAGAATTGTTTTCAAGTTTAATTTGATTTGGTAAAATTTGAGCTAGTGGCGAAGATGTGGTTGACCTTATTAAGGGAAATGATTCTTCTTGGCGAGGTAAGGTAACTTTTGCTCTAGGAATGGAGGGTACAAGAGGAGAGCTTGTTAATATAGGCGTAGTAGAAGTTGGACTGAGTGAGGGCTTATAACAGTTTCCATTTTGAGCAAAGGAACTATCACCATATTTTGATTGGCATATTTTATTAGCATTAACACATTGTTTATTAGACATAAAATAGCCATTATCGCATACACATAGATCTGTGTCATAACCATAAGAGACATTATTGCCGTAAAAAATAGGACAAAATATTGCCTTTAATATTGGTAAACCGGCTTTTCCGGAAAGATTAAAATTAGCTTGACCGTTGTTGGTAAGACACCGACGATAATTTTGGTCCTTAAATATATAGTCTGTTATTTGTTGACGGCATTGGCTCAATTCGCTTTTGCCAAGTTCCGAATTAGCCAAACCGGAAGAGGCAAGATGTTTGTATAAGTTTTGGTAAGATTGCTCGTTAATACAAGTCATTTCAGACGGCGGGAAGCACCCGCTTTCGGCCATAAAGTCCGATTCTTTAGTAGCCATCTCTTCCAGGGTTTTCTGACATTCCGGAACGGCATAAATGGTGGACAGGGATTGGTCAATTGTTCCATCATTACAGACGACTGTGGCGTCCGAATTTACAATTGAACAGTTCACTCCCCCATGGCCGGAGCAAATTTTTGCCAGGTATTCGTTCTTAGCTTTTTCAATTGTTGCGGCGTCCGGAGTCGGCTGGATAGTTTGAGCGGAGCTGGTTGAAAAGATTAATGGGGCAAAAAAACTAAAAACAGGCATTATAACGACTAGAATTAAAACATTTCGGTTCATTTAGACATTATAACAAAGACCTTAATTCTCGCCATTCTTCAAGCGATAAATTCTCGGCCCGGGCGATTGAGTTGAATTTGTTAATTTTTAAATAATCCAGTATAGTATAGTAATGAAATCAAAAACATTATCATGGATAAAAATTGCAGATGATGATTTTGCGGTTGCTAAAGATAATTTTAAAGATAAACACTATGCCCATGCTGTCTATATGTGCCATCAGACGATAGAAAAATATCTTAAAGCATTAGTCCAAGAATTAACTGATCAAATTCCTCCCTATACTCACAATTTCAATATTCTTATGGAAGCTTCCGGAGTATTTTTCTCCCAAGAAATAGAGAATAAAATTTTATTGCTCGCTCCACATTATATTCCGACCAGATATCCAGAAGAACTGGAAAAACTAAAAGAACAATATACCGAAGAGGCAACTCAAAATTATATTAAAAATGCTTTAGAAATAATAACATGGTTAAAGAACAAGTATCTGGAATAATTTCACAATATATTCAGGAACTAGAAAAAAAAATAACCGTAACAAAAGTAATTTTATACGGCTCTTTTGCTTATGGTCAGCCTCATGCCGGAAGCGATATAGATCTTGTTGTTATATCCCCTGAATTTGCCAAAATGAAACCGCTTGAAAGATTAGAATTTTTGTCATTGGCCACTCGTTTTAATCGGGCTCCGATAGAAGCTATCGGATATACTCCTGAAGAATTTAGTACAGCAAAAAACTATATATTTCTTGATTATATAGTTCAAAACGGCAAAGCGGTATATGGTTAAAAATACAAACCAAGATTTTTCCATTCTTCAAGCGATAAATTCTCGGCTCGGGCGGTTGGGCTGATGCCTAATTTTTGAAAAGTTTTAATTATTTCATTCTTATCTATCTTGAGTTTTTTCAAAAGAACGCTGGCGAGCTGTTTTCTCTTTTCCGAAAACCCAATTCGCATTAAATCAAATAATGCTTTTTCGTGCTTCGTGCTTCGTGCTTCGTGCTTTGGTTTGAGTCTAATGATTGCTGAATCTACCTTGGGGACGGGCCTAAAATTATTTTTAGAAATATAACTTATTATTTCTGGTTTTGAATAATACTGAACCGACAAAGCCAGTAAATTCATATGCGGCGGCTTGGCCATAATTCTTTGAGCAACCTCTTTCTGGACGGTTAAGACAATCAGTTCGGGTCGGGGCCATTTTTCGAATATGGTGCGAAGAAGGTTTGAAGTGATATAGTAAGGGATGTTGGCGACTACCTTATAGCGGGAATTTTCAATTTTCAATTTATAATTTTCAATCAATGTTTCAATATTCAATTTTAAAATGTCTCCTTCTATTATTTTAACACTTGAATAATCCTTGAAAGTTTCTTTGAGGGACGGGATAAGGCGGCTATCTTTCTCAATAGCAATAACTTTACCAGCTTTTTCCGCAAGTTTTTTTGTCAGGTTGCCGGTTCCGGGGCCGACTTCGATTACAAGGTCGTTTTTTGCGATTTCCGCCGCCAGAATTATTTTGTTTATTATGCGCGGGTTAATTAATAAATTTTGTCCCAGCTCTTTTTTCCAGAAGCCTTGTTTCCGGAAGCCGTTATATTTGTTAATTTTATTCATTGATTTAGGAAATATTTTTAGACGGAGACCCGGGGTTTAAAGCTTCGAGACGTCCCACCCTTGGAAGAATGGTCGGTTCAGAGTATTTTGTTTTAAATCCGAGTTTTTCAAAATAATCAATTCCTTTGAAGCGGTCATAACCCATAAGGCTATGCAATTCCATATTTATATAGCCTACCCGGTTTTTAAATATTTTTTCATTTTTCGGAGTAAGAAGAAACTGTTCAGCGCCCTCAATATCTATTTTTAGATAATCCGCGTAATTGATGCGTAGATTTTCCAGAAGCTTTTCCAGGGTTACAGTTTTGACGATATTTTTGCCGGATTCCTTATCAATTTTGTGCATTAAGGTGATTACCGGATATTTAAACATCCCTATTTCGGTTTCTTCATCATATGCCGCCAGATTTAATAATCTTGTTTTTGTCGGCAAATTATTCAGTTTTACATTTTGCCGGAGCAGATTAAAATTTTCGATTTCCGGTTCAAGGCAAACGATAATTTCCGGGTTAAACAATCGGTTGGCCCAAACAGTAAAAGCGCCGATATTAGCCCCGATATCAATTATGGTTTTTATTTCCGTGTTTTTAATCAAAGTCGGCAAATAAAACTTTGTTTTAAACACTTCATTTATGGTATATAAATCAAAAGTTCGCGGTCTCGCCAGAAACTTAGAATCGCCGGCCTGGACCACGAATTTTGAACGAGCAAAAAGCAGCTTTAAAAAATATTTTAAGTTTAAATTGATTATTTTTTTATTTGCCATGAAGATTGTTTAAACAAAAAAAAGCGGCTTAGTAATTTATAACGTCACCATCATTATCGTCCCAGTCAAGCAATTGATAATGAACTAATCTTGTTGGTATTTCTCCGATAAATCTTGAGGGCAGGGTTGTCGAGGTAGAGCCGAATATTTGCCGATATTTGGCGTAAGTTAGGATAAGATGCTCTTTGGCTCTGGTAACGGCGACATAGCAGAGACGGCGTTCTTCTTCTAGCTCATGTGGATTGTAGGTTGTTCGGCTATGAGGGAAAAGTCCTTCTTCCATGCCGACTACGAATACAACTGGAAATTCTAACCCCTTTGAGGCATGAATAGTCATAAGAGTAATTTTATTTGGATTCTCCCGTAGTTTGTCTGTATGTTGGAGGAGAGCAATTTCTTCGAGAAATCGCCCAATCCCCTCTTTACCCTCCAGCTCATTGTATTTTGAAGCAACTGTCTGAAGTTCTTTTAAGTTTTCCAGTCTGTCTTCAAAATTTTCGTAGTCATTTTGCTTGGCCAGACTAAACTCCTTAAGGTAGTCTGCATATTTTATTTTTTTGATGATGTATTTAATGATCTCGTGGAGATTTTTCTTTTCTGCCGTGGCGGTTATATCGGCCAGGGTTTTATGAAAATCAGAGACTGACTCCATTTGTTTTGCTGGCAGATCTTTGGCCACGATCGTTGTCTCCAGGGCTTTTAGTATATTATTTTCTGATAATTTTAATTCCGACTTGTTAATTTTTAATTTGCCCAGCAGAGCCTTCCCTATTCCCCTCGGCGGCACATTGTATATTCTTTCAAGGGCTAATGAGTCTGAAGGATTAACAATTAATTTTAAGTAGGCCAGAATATCTTTTATTTCTTTTCTCTCATAAAATTTCAAACCGCCGATTATTTGATAAGGGAAACCGCTCATAATAAGAACTTCTTCAAGGGCGCGGGATTGAGCGTGGGTTCGATATAAAATGGCAAAGTCTTTGACGGTGTAATTTTGATCTTTTACAAGATGCCCTTGTTCAACAAGGGCATCTTGTAAAAGATCCTTAATCGTTGAAATTACAAAGCTTGCTTCGTGGCGTTCATTCATTGTTTCGACAATGGGTATTTTTTCGCCGTGGTCATTTTCGGTCCAGAGAGCTTTTTGAATCTGATTTTTATTTTTTGAAATAATTTCTTGAGCGGCAGTTATTATATTTTTGGTTGAACGGTAATTTTGTTCAAGCATGACTATTCTGGCTTCGGGATAGTCTTTCTGAAAGTTGAGAATATTTCTGATGTCAGCCCTACGAAACTGATAGATACTTTGTGCGTCATCGCCAATACAGAATAGGTTTCTATGTTTATCAGCTAGTAATTTAATGAATACATACTGATCATAACTTGTATCTTGATACTCATCTACTAATATATATTTCCACCATTCCTGGTATTTGATTAAAGTTTCCGGATTGGTTCTGAATATTTTTATGGGCAGAACGATTAAATCGTCAAAATCAACGGCATTATGATCTTTTAATTCTTGCTGGTATTTTTTGTATACTTTGGCGACAATTTCCGGATAAAAATCTTTCGGTTCGTAATCTTCTGGAAAGATGAGTTGAGTTTTTAACTCGGAAATTTTATAAAGTATTATTTTTGGATTAAAGCTCTTTGTATCAATTTCCAGATCCATCATCACTTTTTTGACTAAACCTGCTTGATCGTCTTCATCGAAGACCGTGAAGTTTCGGCGGTAACCAAGTTGATGAATCTCATTGCGAAGGATACGGAGGCCGATCGAATGAAATGTTCCAATTAAGGGCATTATCGAGGTTAAACCTCCATTCGATTGAGGTTTAACCTCAAGTAAATTAGAAATTCTGTCACGCATTTCTCCGCTAGCTTTGTTGGTAAATGTTACGGCTAATATGTTTTCCGGCGGAATTTCCTGGGATATTAAATAAGCGACCCGGTGAGTCAGACACCTTGTTTTGCCCGATCCCGGACCGGAGATAACCAAAACCGGCCCGTCAATTATCTTGACGGCTTCAACCTGTTTTTCATTCAAATTTTCGAAAATTTTGTCCGACATTTTATTGAACCCTAACATAGATTTGTCGGATTTAAAAATTTCTCGTTGCATGGAAAATAAAAAAGACCGTCATTTATGCGGTCCGGCGATAATTTAACGCACGTGTTGAATCAAGTTGTATCCCTACTCTATTTCGAGAATGAGTTGCAGACCAAGCTGGGAAAGAAAGACGCAATAATTCAGCAAGTCTTTTTGCTTCGTCATTATTAAGTTGTCTGCTCTCGGCAACTTTTTCACCGTCAATCGTAACTGAAAATATGTAGGGTGATTTGTTATCCATCACAACCTTTCTTATTGTAAGAGCTGATAACAATGTATCATTTTTGGAGGAGTTTTAGCAAGAAGCGGGCAAATCTTTTCCATATCATTTTCAAAGTCTTTGCGTAAGAGAGTGAATCCCTCCCCATTTTGCAGACCGTCTTTTTTTGAGATTAATTCAAGTATTTGTCCGAAGAAATAAAGTAGGTTGAAAAATGGGGAGGGATTCACTCGATATATTACTGATTGAATAAGAATATGCTATATTACTAGACATAATGATTACTATTTTCCTAGAATATTTCTATTGGCACTATACGATTGCTCCTTTTGAGATACTGAAAATCATGGGGAATTATTTGAAGGCGGCTCGGCACCAGTTTTTAATGGTTCAACATCTTAAAACTCTTTTTGCTCCCTGGCATCGCCAAAATCCGTCTGATTTTGGGATTCGGCAGAAAACATTTTTTGATAAAATATTAGACTTTTTTGCTGATCTGTATATTCGCCTGATTGCCGCCGGGGTAAGAACGTCAATAATTATCATGGGTTTTTTGTGGCAACTTATTTTATTGATTGTTTTTTTAATGTTGTTCATTATCTGGCTGGCGTGGCCGGCAATTTGTGTATATTTGATAATCAACGGTTTTAATCTGATAAAACAATGACATTTAATCTTAAAAGTTCACAGATCTATAAAGCCGTTCTTTTTTATCGCCTTTTTCCGGCCGGAATTTTTAAGTTCTACCGGATTCTACTTTTTACTTTGGGGTTAGTTCCGGTAGTTTTTATAGTTATTAACAGGGTATATCAAACTCAAATTAATATTAGCGTCGGCTGGATATTGATTGTTCTACCTTTTGCTTTTTCGGTTTTATTCTTTGAATTTTTTGGGAGCTATTATTTAAAATACCCCAGAATAAAAGGTACCAACAATATTGCCGATTTGATAGAATTTGAAGCGGCCCGAGTATTTGATCGGGCATTTGAACTATCTCGCGGTCTAGGAGAAAAGACGCTTATGGTTAAAACGCTTCTTGTGGCTATGACAGAAGATCGGGTAATGGAGAAACTTTTCACAAGAATTATTCCAAGCTTTATATCGGTGAGAAAACAACTTAGGGAATCATTGGCTAGCTCCATCCCCTACCGAAGACGCTTTTCCTTATTTACAAGCCAGGAAATATCGCCGGAGGTGATGAAGGTTCTTGAAGATGCTTTAATTTTAAAAGATAAGCATGGGGGCCAAAGAATATCAGTCTTGGATATAATGGCCTCAATTTTTGATTACAGCGACGAATTCAAACAGTTTATTCTAAGCCAAGATTTAGGCAAGGAAGATCTCGAAGAACTGGCTAGATGGTATGAACACATTTGGAATTTCTGGAGAGAATTCAGGAAATTCTGGAGCTTGAATAATTTATTGCGCCAGCCTCCAATAGGCAAGGATTGGATTTATGGCTATGCCCGGCATCTTACCGCATTTGCGGTAAATATCAGTGACAAAATGGAATATCTTCGGCCATCTCTCAAGCTCACTTCCAGACAAAAGGAAATTAATCAGATAGAACAGATACTTTCGCGCTCGGGCGAGAATAATATTTTACTGGTTGGCGAGGAGGGAGTAGGCAAAGATTCGATTATCCTTGATCTTGTCGAAATGATTGTCAGGGGCAAAGCTTTACCCGAGCTTAGTTACAAGAAAGTTTTTGATTTAAATTTATCTTTAGTCGCCGGAGCCTCGAAAGACATAACTGATATTCAAAATATATTGCTGGCAATTCTTAATGAGGCGATTAAGGCCGGCAATATCATTCTTATTTTAAAAGATTTCCATAATTTTATTGGTGAAGTTGGTGGCTTGGGGAGAATTGATGTCTCGAAAATACTCACCCCATATTTAAAGTCAGCCAATATTCAGGTGATTGCTACGACTAATTCGGCTAGTTTTCATAAGTTAATCGAGCCGAGATCAGAATTGATGGAAGTTTTTGAGAGAGTTAATGTGTTCGAACCGGACGCTTTTCAGACAATACAAATTATAGAAGAAGCCATTCCGGGCATTGAAGCAAAGTCCAAAGTATTAGTGACATACGGTGCAATTAAAGAAATTGTTGAGGGAGCAGATAGATTCATTAGAACTTCTCCCTTTCCCGAAAAAGCCTTTGATCTTCTTTCGGAGGTGGTTTCATATGCTAAAACCAAAAAGAAGTATGTTATTGACAGGCATGATGTTAACGAGGTGATAAGCCGGAAAACGGGTGTTCCTTTGGGGCCAATCGAGGGAGAAGAAAAAGAAAAGTTAATGAGACTGGAGGAATTAATGCATAAAGAAGTAATCGGCCAAGACCGGGCAGTTGAAGTGGTAGCGGCGACAATGAGGCGCTTGAGGACGGGTTTGGCTAAAAGGGGCAAGCCAGCAGGAGTATTTCTCTTTGTCGGCCCGACCGGTGTCGGAAAGACTCTTACTGCAAAAATTTTAGCAAAAACCTATTTCGGTTCGGCTGACAGGATGTTGAGATTTGATATGTCCGAGTACCAGACCATCGATTCGATAGATCGTTTTTTAGGCTCAATCAAAACTCAGGAACCGGGTCAGTTTGTCACTCAAGTTCGGGATAACCCGTTTTCCTTGATACTTTTGGACGAAATCGAAAAAGCCGAGAAAAATATTTTAAACATATTCTTACAAGTTTTTGACGAGGGGCGTTTGACCGATGCTTTTGGGAGGAAAATTAATTTTGAGCAGAATATAATTATTGCCACTTCCAATGCCGGAGCGGATTTTATCCGGGAGCTGGTGAAAGAAGGCCTTGATCCATCCATTGAAAAAGAAAAAATGGTTGATGTTCTGATTAGAGGAGGATCTTTCCGGCCGGAACTTCTTAATCGTTTTGACGAGATAGTTATTTTCCATCCCCTATCAGAAGAACAGGTCGGTAAAATTACAGAGTTATTGCTTGGCTCATTAGCGGTTAGATTAAAAGACCAGGGTTATATATATAAACCGACTCAAGAAGTGGCTGATTATGTGGCTAAAGCCGGTTTTGATCCCCAATTTGGCGCCCGGCCGATGGAGAGGGCAATCAGAGATAAAGTTGAAAGCGCGATCGCCAAAAAGATTCTCGATGGCAGTATTAAAAAAGGAAAAGAATTCGGTTTAACGGCCGATGATATAACAGCCCGTTAGGGTGTGGACCCGGCGGTAATCGAAACCGCGCCTCGGCAATGCGAATGCCGTGTAATGCCACTTTACTACGGGCCCTCTCGTCTCTTTATTTTAACACTTTTTTGAGCTCTGAAATTTTATTTGTTTTTTCCCATTAGCCTGTACCCCATTTCTTGTAAACTCTTTTCATAGTCTAGCGGATAAAGAGTTAATTGTTAATAGCTGCCGTATCTGATCAAATTGATTGGGCGGCA
>Ga0209541_10005975_pt1 | contig 21000 bp, 18 predicted proteins | sample RifCSPlowO2_01_FD_184027 | JGI IMG/M metagenome (GOLD analysis project Ga0209541, IMG submission 184027) | Groundwater microbial communities from Rifle, Colorado - Rifle CSP2_plank lowO2_0.1 (SPAdes) (version 2) | ecosystem: Environmental > Aquatic > Deep subsurface > Groundwater | place... | reverse complement strand
TTACGAGAGGGAAGAGATCCGGAGAGCAATCGGCAAGCAGATCGCACAGGGACGGTACGAGCCGAGCACGATCTACTACAAGAAAGACTGCGGCAAGCACATTGCGGAGCTCCTCGCGACCATCCCACTCTACACGCAGAAACGCTTCTTTACGCTGAACAATGTACAAGGATAAACGCGTCCTCGGCGTGATCACCGCCCGCGGGAAGTCGCGTACGGTCCCCGGAAAGAACGTTCGGCCACTCGCGGGCAAACCCCTCATCGCGTACACCATCGAGGCCGCGAAGGGGAGCGCGCACCTCACGCGCTGCATCGTTTCGACGGACTGCGAAAGTATCGCGGAAACGGCGCGCGCGCTCGGAGCGGACGTTCCGTTCCTGCGTCCGCTGCATCTCGCACAGGCGACCAGCACGTCGATCGAAGTCGTGCAACATGCTTTGCAATGGCTCAAAGAAAACAAAAACGAGGAGTACGACTACGTGCTGATCCTCCAGCCGACGTCGCCTCTTCGCAATGTCTCGGACATAGACCGGTCCATCGAGAAGATCGCGGACACCGGCGCCGACTCGGTGATGGGCATGGTGGAAATACAGGATTTCGCCATCGAGAAGCTGAAGTGGATTGACGGCGACAGAATCAAGCCCCTCTTCGTCGAGGAGGGGAAGATCTCGCGGCGGCGCGACGAGACGGCGAACGCATATAAGCGCAATGCGGCGATCTATCTGACCCGGGTCGATTGCATTGAGAGTAGCGATCTCTTCGGTAAGGACTCGCGCGCACACATCATGCCGTTCGAACGTTCGCTCGATGTCAACGATCCGATCGATTTCGAACTCGCGGAATTCTGGCTCTACAGGCAAGGGAACCATGCGGCATGAGATCCTCTGCACCACCGGCCCCCTCGCGAAGGGAACGTTGCGCATCCTCGGCGGCATCGGGAACGTGACGGTCATCCCCCCCTCGCGGGACACGCTCCTCGCGCGCATCCCCGACGCGACCATCCTCATCGTGGGAATCGGACTCACCATTGACCGGACCGTGATCAGCGCGGGGAAACACCTGAAAATGATCGCGACCGTCAGCACCGGAACGGACCACATTGATATACAGTATGCTGAGTCGCGCGGCATAACCGTCCTCAGCCTCAAAGGTGAACGCGAGTTCCTCAATTCCGTCACTGCAACAGCAGAGCTCGCCCTCGGCCTCCTGCTCGCGCTCGTCCGGAACATTCCCGCCGCGTACGACTCCGTCAAAAATGGCGCATGGGAGCGCTCCGCATTCGAAGGCGCTACGCTTTCCGGGAAAACGCTCGGCATCGTCGGCATGGGGCGGCTGGGGAACATGATGGCGCGGTACGGGAGAGCGCTCGGCATGGAGGTTCTGGGCATCACGAAACGCAGCGGGGACGTATCGTTCGGTGAATTATTGAAACGGAGCGACGTGATCTCCATTCACATCCCGCTGAACGAGGAGACGGAGGGAATGTTCGATGCAGACGCGTTCAAAAAAATGAAGAGTACTGCGGTCCTGATCAACACGGCGCGCGGGAAGGTGGTGAACGAAAATGACCTCATGCGGGCGCTTAAGAGCAGGGAGATCGCCGGCTACGCGGCGGACGTCCTCGGTGACGAGCTATCCTTCGCAGGGGCATGCGAAAAAAATCCCCTCGCGCGGTACGCAAGGACGCATCGAAACGTTCTCCTTACCCCGCACATCGGCGGGCTCACGGCCGAAGCGCGCGCGGCGACGGGCGTGTTCATGGCCAAGAAGATACGCGCAACGCTGCAAGCTGCTGATTAACTATACAACTAAAAGGTTGTATATCTTCGTAGCACGGTCTTCCGTGGCACGAGCATCTTGCTCGTGCTGCGCCTTCGCCGCCAATCTCAGTTCCTTTAGCATCGCCTCGACCGCGACCTCCGGCTCGAACTCTCTTTCATACGATTCCTTCGCGCGTGCGATGATCGCGAGCACTTCCGGCCCGCGTTCGAACGCGCGCTTCATCTTCTGAGCGAATTCCCGGGGGTCTTTCGCGAGGTAGCACGTCTCGCCGTCCTTGAGCGACGGATTGCCCAGAGCGACATTCCGGTGGGCGATGGCGGGACACCCGAGCGACATCGAGGTGATCACGCGCGAGCGGTTCCCCGTCTTCACATCCATCGGCGCGATGGCTCCGTGACAGGAGAGGAGGAGGGCTTCGATGTCCTGCACGAAGCCGATGAACTCGAGTTCCGGCCGTGCGCGAATGTTGTCGAAGATGAAGTCCGATGCCTTATTCGTCCCGGAGATGAACACGCGGAATCCGTCCGCCCCCCACTGGCGCAGAAGCTCCGGGTAGAGCTTTCGGAAGAGGTAGTGAAGCGCCGAGCGTGACCCCAGCCCCGAGAGATTCCCCAGGAAAAGGAACGTCGGTTTTTCAGGCAACTGCTGGACTCCGCCGACCCCGCGAAGAGCCGGCCACGGGAAAGGGAGATAGTCCGCATGGATGCCAATTCTGCACAGCTCTCTAGCCGCGGAATGCACGGCGCACGGGATGCGCGCAGCATCTTTGAGTGCGCGAACGTAGAATAACCGCCACTGCCGGCATCGGATCCATTCGATGGGGAGCGAAAGGAAGGAGAGCGGATGCTCGCGAAGCCGGTAGAGCGCGTGGAACCACTTCACCTGGAAGAGCGGGTCGTGGACCTGCACGACCTTGGGCGCAACCGGAACATCCTGTATCAACGCGGCGGCGACGGCATCCAGACAGAAAATGACATCCGGTTTCGCCTCCGAGAGGAACGCTACGGCCGGAGCGGGAAGGGGCGCGGGGCTGCGGGGACTCCACACGCGCGCACGCGGCGCATAAAGCGACGGAATCTGGATGCGCCGGACGCGACACCCCCCCCATGCGCTCGCCTCCCGCTCGTACGCGCTGAACAGTTCGGCGATGTTGGAAGCGGCTTCGAGCAGGAGGAGATGATGGATCTGCGCCCCTCTCGCGCGAAAACCCCGCAGGTAATGATAGAGAATGAGCATGCTCGCGCTGAGCCGCGGATGCGGCTCCCGGTGCGGGATCCCCGTGGAGACGACTGCGATCCGGAATGGTGCCTCCGTCATGAAGCGGTCAGGAAACGGAACCGTTCGGGATAATCGAAGGTGTCGGGAGCGGTATGAGGAAATCGCCGCGGTACCCGCGCTTCTTGAGATTCTTCATGAGCTCGGGGCCGATGTGCCACGAGAGCAGGAGCGCGTACGGCGGCTGTTCGTCATAGAGTTTCGCTTCGTCGAGAATGGGTATGTTCCTCCCCGGCATGTACATGCCGATCTTCTTCGATCCTTTCACTTCCATCACCGCCTCCATGATCCCGTCGTCGATGCCGACGTAATTCACGAGCGTGCTCGCGCGCGAGGGCGCGCCGATGCCGAAGATTCGCGCCCCGTCCCCCCTGAGCTTCGAGAGAATCCCGTACAAGTGCAGCTTGGACAGAAGTATTTTTCCGCGGAACGGCGCGATCCATCCGCCGTCGCCGAGCCCCAGAGCCCGCTCCTCGGCAATCATCTTCTGAACGGAATCCCGCACGGGAAACGCGGAGGACTTGCTCGCGTACATCCGGACCGACCCGCCGTGGCTCGGGATACGCCGGACGTGGAAGACCGTGAGCCCGTGCGATTCCAGCAGATACTTCAAGCTGAGAACGGAATAGTACCGCAGATGCTCATGATAGATGGTGTCGTACTGCACCGTATGGATGAGATCCGCGGCGTAGTGCGACTCGTTGATGAAGACCCCATCGTCCCCGATCAGCCGGATGATGTTCTCGACGACACCGTTCACGTCGGGAATGTGCGCGAAGACGTTGGCGGCGGTGACGAGCGTGGCCTGTCCTTCGCGCTTCAGAATCTCATCCGTCGCCTTCGTCCCGAAGAACGCCATCATCGTCTTCACCCCTTTCTCCTCCGCCAATTTCGCCGTGAGCGACGGCTCGACGCCGAGTACACGGTGGCCGCCGTCCGCGAAGTTCTTTAGGAGCGTCCCGTCGTTGCTGCCGATGTCGACGACCAGATCCTCCGGCTTCAGGCCGATCATCTCCTTCGATTCCCTGTACAAGTCGGCAAAATTCTCCCGCAGTACCCGCGTCGTGCCGGACGTGTAGGGGTACTCCGGCGGGAAGAGGATATTCGGGTCCGCCGCGAACCCGAGCTGGATGAGGTGGCACTTCGAACAATGGAGCATCTCCGCCGGAAACCACGGCTCCCCGCCGTGCGGACTTCCGATCTTCCGCAGGATATTCACCGGCGGCAGGTAGCCGAGGAAAATCACGGACTTGAGGTCTCTGTTGCCGCATGTTTGACACGAGGTCAGTGGTCCGAGGCTCATCGGCGGAAGAGTATCCGCGCGCTGCGCGATGCGCAAACATCCGAATGGAAAAAACGGGCCGGGTTCGTTTCCCATTTCTTGATGAAAACAAACGTAATATCTGCATAGGTTCAGATACATCTTGCATCCCACATTCCAATCAATAACATGGAGATATGGGATTCAGATCGAAGGAAGAAGTCATTGCCGCAGCGCAGGAAGATGGAGGAATAAATGTGCGTTGGCACAGCAAGCGCACAGACGACCGCTGGGAGAGAACGACAGATGAGGAAAAAGAGACACTCGCTCCGGCCGGTGTGGAGTGCTGGATGCTCTATTCATTGAGAGGGAGTGTGAGAGCGGAGATAGGGGGCACTACATATTTGGGTGTTGTCCCTTTCCGCTGAAAAACGAACCCGGATCGTCTATCGTTCAGCGCTCCGGATGTTCCCTGTACCACGCGACGGTCGGTTCCAGCCCTTCGTCTAAAGGAACCTTCTGCGCGAACCCGAGCGCCCGGATCTTGCCGTTATCCGCGCACCGACGTCTGGTCCCGCCCGCTGCCTCCTTCCCCGGCTGCAAGGTAATCTCCCGGCCGAAGACGCGCGCGATCCTCTGCGCGAGATCGGCGATCGTCACCTCCTCCATCGTCCCGATGTGATAGATCCCCAGATGCTGCCCCTTCGCGAGCACGAGCATCAGTCCCTCCGTGAAGTCGTCGATGCGGATGAACGCGCGCGTCTGGGAGCCGTCTCCCTGGATAGGAAAAGGCAACGGACCCTTCGCGCCGCTCTCCACGAGTTTCTGCATGCGGCAGATGAACTGCGGAATGACGTGCTCGTACCCCATCGCCGGGCCGTAGACATTGTGGGGACGAAAAACCAAAACACGCTCGAAATCCGCACGCCCTTCATTGAGCACAAGCAATTCCGAGATGATCTTCCCCCCGCCATACGAGTATCGTGGATTCAGGGGATCCGGCACGGAGAGCGGGACGGACTCGTCGGTTGGAACCCTCGGCGGCGTCTGGTACACCTCAGAGCTCGAAGCGAGCACGAGCTCCGGAACGCCGTGCGCCTTGCACGCGTCGATCACGTTGATTATCCCCTTCACGCCGACCTCGAGCACGTACGCGGGCTTCGTGTAGAAGTACTCCGTCCCGTTCACGTACGCGAGGTGGATCACGCTCCCGATCCCCTCTGCCGCCCGGGAAACGGCGTACGCATCCCGGATGTCGCCCTCGATGACTTCGACGTCCCCGACCACCTCCCGAAGCTTCTCCTGCGATCCGCGGGAGGAATTGTCGAACACCCGCACCGTATCCCCGCGCCGGACAAGCGCACACACGAGCGAGGAGCCGATGAACCCCAGGCCTCCGGTGACAAGATACTTCTGCGGCATCAGTGAGCAGTATAGACGCGATACAACCCCTGAACGAGATGTGGCAAAAGCTGGAGGGCCGTGCTACGAAAGCACCCCCCACAAATCCACCACGCGTGTCCCCGGGGGCACATGGAGACCCCTGTATGCGTCGTGCGGGACGCCGACAATGACGAGATCCGCGCGCGTGAGGTCCTCCTTCGACACGAATGCGGGATCCCGGATGAACTCGTCGCTGCAGAGGACCTGCGCGCCGTGGAACGCGAGGAGTTTGCGCAGCTTGTAGGAAAGCGACTCGCGCGCGTCGTCGATGTTCGCCTTGAATGCCATCCCGAGGATGCCGACGGTCTTGCCGGCAAGGACGACACCTTCTGCCTGCAGGGAGTGGAGGAGGAACGCCGGGAGGCCCTCGTTGATCATCATCGCCGCATGCCCGAGAAGGAACTGGTTCCGGTTGGCCGCCGCGAGCTGCATCGTATCCTTGAGCAGGCACGGTCCCGCGGCGAACCCCGGTCCCGGGAGATCGCGCGCGCGGTCATAGTGGTGCTTCATGGCGTGCAGGATGCGGCTGTAATCGAGGCCCCGCTCCTTCGCCACCACAAAGAACTGGTTCGATGCGGCGAACTGGATGTACCGCCAGGCATTGAGGAAGAGCTTCACCATCTCGGCCTCCTCCGGCTCCGTTTCGATAATCTCGACGCCAAGGGAAGTAAAGAGCTCCCGGGACATCTGCAGAGCCTTCTCCGAGAATCCCGAGACGATCTGCGGCAGTTTCCGGAGCTCTTCGATCGCATGTCCCTGCACGATGCGCTCGGGACAGTACGCGAGATGCGCTGGCGACCCTTTCTGCGTGAAATGCGCCTGCAAGCGCCGGGAGGTCCCCGGGTACACGGTGCTCCGGAGAACGACACACTGATCGGCCGAAAGGTGCGGGAGGAGAGAATCGGCTAGCACGAAGAGCGGAGCCGTACGGGGACTTAAGTACTCGTCGATCGGCGTCCCGATCGTAATGATGATCACACGCGCGCGCGAAACGCAGTCGATGTCCGGGCTGACAAAGAGCGTGTCGCCGATCACCCGCTTCAGGATCGGCTCCGCGCCGTATTCTGTGAACGGCATCTTCCCGGCCTCGATGACTCTGCACTTCGACGCATCAATGTCGTACAGGCCGACCGTGAATCCCGCGTCCGCGAGCGTGATGCCGAGCGGGAGGCCCACATGACCGAATCCCCCGATAATGACGACGTCGAACTCAAAATCTCGCATGGATGGATTTATCCTATTTGTCAAGCGACGGGATGTCCAGCCAGATCCTCTCTTTATCCGAACGGTCCACCGCATCCAGGAGAATCTGGGTACGCAGGCCTTCCCGGAATGACGGATGGACATCTCTGCCACCCGTGGTAATGGCGTCTCTGAATCGCTGCGCGATACGGGAAAATGGCAAAATCAAGCCACAGTCGGCCCCCTCAGCATCCCCTTCGTCAGTGCCGCCGGTGCCGCATTCCGTGAGTTCCAATGATCCCGTCCGCCCCTCGAAGACTTTGAACCCCTTCCCGTAATCGCGGATGTGATCGCTCCCGAGCAGGAGCGTCACCGAGTCGTCGTACACTTCAACGAAGTGCCCGGCACCGCGCGGCGCGACATTCGAGACCGAGAACGTCACCGGGAATCCCGCACCCATCTCGAAAAGGACGTGGCAGTGATCTTCCGCGGTGACGGGACGGAGAGCTCCCGATGCATCCGGGCGCTCCCGGATGGCAACCCCCTTCGCCACCGCAAGCCGGGCGATGGGCCCGAAGAGCCACTCGATGTAATGGAGGGCGTGCACGCCGAGCGCACGCATCACGCCGCCCCCCTGTTTTTCATCGCATTGCCAGCCCCAGAGACGGCCGCGATCCGCCCAGCTCCCGACCGACCAGCGAATATGCACGTGACGGATCGCGCCGATATCACCCGCTTCCAGGCGATTCTTGAGGGAGCGCCACGCAGCGATCTCCGCGAACTCGAAGTCCGTCATATGCACAACGCCCGCCCGTTCCGCGGCTTCGAGCATGCGCCGGGCACCCGCGCTATCCATTGCGAGCGGCTTCTCACAGAGCACATGCTTCCCGTGCCTGAGCGCCTCGAGCGCGATTTCTTCATGAACGATCTGCGGCGCGGTGATGCTCACCGCATCGATATCGGGCGACCGCACCATTTCCTCCAACGAGGAAAAAGCCTGCGCGATGCCGAATTTCCGCCGCACATCCTCCGCCCGCGCAGTATCGCGACCCCAGATTCCCTGCACCCGGATTCCCGAAGTTTTCAAAAACCCCGGCACGTGGACCGCCGCGCCGAACCCCGTGCCGATCACGCCTATTCTGACGGTGTCGTTCGTCATGGAGAGGAGGAATCGGGGACATCACTGCAACCAGGCGGAGAAATCTTTCAGGAACTGCCGGACAACCTCATCGGTCTTAAAATGACTCGCCATCGGCATGAAAAACTTGGGGGGGACGGTAATGATGTGCGCCCCAGCCGCGGCGGCATGTTCAAAATCCACGACGCTCCGGAGACTCCCGACGATGATTTCGGCATCCGGATACGACGCGTCGAATATCCTCCGCGTTTCCCGCACCACGTGTGCCGGATCAAAATCCTTCTCTTCGAGACGCCGCTCATCGAGATAGGTCTTCCGCTCATTCTGATACGCCGATCCGCCACCGTCGCGGATACGGCCCCAGAACAGACTCACGTAGCGCGCACCGGCGGCGGCGGCCATGACAGCTTGCGGAATGCTCATGTTACATGTGCAATTGACTTGTATCCCTTCCGATGACAGCGCGCGCACAATGGCAAGTTCCTCCCAACCGGCCTGCACTTTGATCGCCAATGCGGGATACCGGAAGATTTTTGCGAAATGCCTGGCCTGCGACAGAATATCCTTTGGATCCGTGGAAAAGACTTCGACGGACAGAGAGACCCCGGGCTGGTATTTGTTGAGGAGTCCAACAATCTTTCCGATATGCTCTTCAAATTCCACTTTCGGCTCTTTCGAGAGGAGGGAAGGATTGGTCGTGACGCCGCGGACGAATCCCCGCTGGAGAGTGTCCTCGATATCCTGCAGATTCGCCGAATCGATAAAAATCTTCATAGTGGAGCGCGGGTAACTTCCTGCTGGATCCTCTCCCGAAGCTGCGAAACGATCAGATGATGGAGAACGACGTGGAATCCCTCGACCAGCGGCGTAGAATCGGCGGGCACGACGATGGGGATGCCCACGAGATCTTTCATCGCGCCTCCGTCGAAACCGATGAGTCCGATCGTCGGGCCACCGAGGTCCTTGACGTACTGCAGACCTTTGAGCAGGTTCTGCGACCACGCCCCAGCCCGGTCTCTGCCGCTGCCCCCGTGAACGCTGATGCCGATGCAGACATCCCCAGGGGTAGCGTACGTCTTCAGCATCTCCACATAGACATCGTCCCAACCCCGGTCGTTCACGAGCGCGCTCGCGTGCGGAAGATTGTCGAAGAGGCTCATCGCCTTCACCCTTTTGGTATACGGCGAGAGCGTGCACTGCATGAGATCCGCCGCGAAATGGGCCGCGGTGGAGGCTGATCCGCCGTTCCCGATGAGGAATATCGTTCTGCCGTCCTCCCATGCCTGGAAGAGCGTATCGATCGCCCGCCCGATTTCCTTCCGTGAAACGGCATCGCAAGCGGCTCGTACCGTCGACAGAAACGCCTCCGTGGCATTTGCTTTTTCCACTGCGCCAGCCTATTTCATCCGTCTCCGATTCGTCAATTATTCGTCTCCTTTTGGCTCCTGTATCCCGACTCAATGAGCTTCAGAACCTCCACGGCGCCTGCGGCGGACTGCCCGATAGCCCTTCCCTCGCGAATGGAACGGACGAATTCGTCCCAGGAATCCTTCAGCGCGGTGTCGGGTTTGCCCGGCTCCGAAGGGAATTCCAGAACCTCCTCCTTCGGCGGTTCCCTTCCGAAAGCCCTCTCCCCATGCGTCAACCTCTCCAATCCATACTGCCCGCCCAAACCGTGGACCAGCAAATATCCGTTCTCACCGAAGAGTTCCAAACGGAACGTCTTCTTCCAGTGCGTCCAGCTTCCATGGAGTTGCGCCACCCTCCCCAGCTCATTCTTCAGCAAGAGGAAGATGTTGTCTTCCAGCGGAGCGATGGGCCAGAAGGCCCTGTCGAGAAACGCGGACTGGGAACGGAAAGGGCCCATGAACCACTGCGCGAGATCGAGAAGGTGGGATCCCTGATCAATGAGATCTCCCCCTCCGGAAAGTTCTTCCTTGCACCACCATTCGTTTGCATAACCTTCGCGCGCCCCATGACCGTACACGGCCCGCAGAAACAGGAGGCCTCCGATGTCCCCCTGATCGATTTTCTTTTTCGCGAGAGCGATCGCGGGATGAAGCCGGAGATGGAAATTCACGCGATACCGGAGCACCTGTTTCTCCGCGAGATCCACCCCCCGTTGAATAGCCACGGAAGAAACCCCCCCTGGTTTCTCGCAGAAAACATGCTTGCCGGATGCGAGCGCCGCCTGCGAGACGTCGGTCAGGAATACATGGGGGGTCGAGACCACCACCGCATCGACATCACTCCGCCGCACGACGTCCTGCCAGTTCGTATAGCCCGCACATCCGTACTGCTTCGCTGCGTCATCAGCCTGCGCCCGGTCGAGATGACAGACGGCAACAAGCGCGGAGTCGGGGTGCTCAGAGGCGATCTGCGCCCAGCGTTTCCCCATTCCGCCGATGCCGACGACGCCGATACGGATGCTACTGCCAGTTTTTTCCATAATCTTCGGGTTTAATTCTGCGCATAGTGTAGATATCCGATTTCATGAGTTCGTCAGTGTAATTGGGGAAATGTTCCCACGGATCCCATCGGACACTGATCATGCGCCCGGTTATTTTCCGTCCTTCCTCGGAGACGAGAAAGAGTGCGAGACGCCCGACATCCTCAATGGGATCACCACCCGATTCCTTCCTCTTCTGAAACTCCGCCCACCCCTGTGTACCAACCTTCTCCGGCCCAGCCGCAACCATGGCATCGAACATGTCCGTATTCACCTGACCAGGGGAGATGCAATTCACCGCAATGCCGAATTCCCGCAATTCCAGCGCCATCGCATCCGTAAGACGGGCAACGCCCGCCTTCGAAACGCTGTAGGCGCTGAAACGGGGCCGCGCGCCGAAAGCGCCGCCGCCCGAAAAATTGAGAATCGTTCCGTATTTCCGCTCGATCATCACCGGTATGACCGCCCGTGAAACCCTGTACGTTCCAAAAAGATTGACTGTAATCGTTCTCTCCCATTCCCCGGCGTCGCAGGCATGGAAAGGCCCGATCGGTTCGACGATCGCCGCGGCGTTGACGAGGACGTCAATGCGTCCGAAACGCGCCGTTACGTCGTGGACCATTGTTTCGACAGATTCTCTCTCTGTAATATCCAAGGGGAAAACCGCCGCCTGCCCTCCCGTTCCCTGCCGGATGAATGCCGCGGTGCTTTCCAGCGCCTTCCTGTCACGGGCAATCAGAACGACCCCGCATCCCTCCCGCGCGAAGGAGAGCGCGATCTCTTTGCCGATCCCTCTGCTGCCGCCCGTAATGACGGCAACCCTGTCCTGGAGGAGTTTCGGTTTCATTCGCGTGGCCTTCCCATAGTAGTATACGATACGCCTTTTTGTACAAAACCGGTCGCGCACAGGACTCCGAGCGGATCGAGAATGACCGGCGCCTTCATGGCGCTCTTCAGCCGCTCCACATCAAGATCTTTGAACACGTCCCAGTCGCTGAGAATGAGCAGGGCATCCGCACCTTCGAGGGCGTCATACCGGTCGTCCACGGCTGCGACGCGAAGATCTGCGGCGAGTTTCACCACGGGATCATGAACGACGATCCGAGCGCGGTCCGCATAATCACGAATGACGCGCAGACTCGGCGCCCCGCGGGTCGAATCCGTGTTCTTCTTGTACGACAGGCCCCAGAGAGCGATGCGCGGGGAAGGATTGCGCGCGAAAATCATGGAATCGATTTTCCGCGTAAGCCATCGATACCGGTCGGCGCTTTCCTTCCGGATCAAATCCAGAAGAGGACTCCCGAGTCCGAAAGACCGCGCGCAGCAGGAAAGAGAGACGAGATCCCGCTCGAAATGCCCGCCGGAGAAACCGAGCCCCGGCTTGATGTAAGCGGATGGTCCGATGCGCTTGTCGAGTCGGAGAGCGGGAATGACATGCGCCATATCCGCACCGGCGGCCTCGCATACATTCGAGAGCTCGTTGGCGAATGTTACCGTGGACGCGAGGAAGAAATTGACAGCCATCTTCGTCAGAACAGCGCTCTCGTAATTCATAAACAGAACGGGGCATCCGAAAGACCGCAGGAGCTTTTCTGCCTGATGGGAAAGCCCGTTCGGCACGCTTTCGAAGCCGATAATGATCCGATCCGGTTTGAGGAAACGCTCGACTGCATCGCCGATCACAACGGTCTCCATCCAATAGTAGAGATGGAAGGGAAGCGCCTCCCGCTGCCTGTGAATTCTGCCCCGAAGATCACGGGGGAAGCCCACAGGCACCTGGCTCGTGAGCAGGATGGAAACTCCGGGCTTGAGGTGGGGAATCACTGAATCGACCAGCGAAAGGATGCGACTGACATCCGTCCGGTAATCCTCGGTCATCCCGGAATCCTCCGCAATAACCACCGTGTCGCAGACCGCCAACCGCGCAACATCCGAAGTAAAATCCATATTACAGCCGTGCAATCGCATCAAACCGGGCAAAAGGGGCTCCGGAAAAACGCAATCGCCCCGTTGCAGACGGCTCACCGCATTCTTGTCCACATCCATACCAAGGACATGAAAACCCAGAGAGGCCAATCCTGCGCTGTACACGACTCCGAGATGCGACAGGCCAACGACTCCGACGGGAGAGGGATTCATGCCGGCGTGCTGCAGAACTGACGTGTGCCCCTCTTCCGCAGTGCTGCAGTCTCGCTCGCGCGGAGGGCTGCGCCATTCTCATGGGATTTCAGGAGGGACCGTATCGTCTCCAGGAGCATCGTGCGATCGACCGTTTCCTTGTTCGCGACGATCCTGCAGGAAAGAGCGGATGCCGTGGCCCCGAGAAAGCCCGTCAGAAGCCTCGGGAAGCGGAGGTGGACGCCGAGGGAAGAAAGTGCGAGGAACGCGTCACCGGCGCCGATATTGTCAACGACGCTGGTCGACAGTGCGGGAATTTGGGTGCGGCCATCGGCATCCAGGAAAAGAACCCCCCGGGAGCCGAGCGTAATGGCAACGGACTCAGCGGAGACCGTCTTTGCGATCCGCTTGATAAGATCCTCCGCGCCCGAGGCCTTGTCATGGAACGCGAGTCTCGCCTCCGGCAGCGAAATACTGACATAATCGGCCCGCGGATACTTGGTGATGAGATTGAAACCGTAATTCATGCTGTTTGTCTGTGTATTGACCGCGAGGAACAGGGGAAGGTGTGTAACAGCACCGATGAGTCTTTTTGTCATCATCCCGAGACCGTAATCCGTCACGATGATCGCATCGTATCCTGATGCGATCTCATTCAGTCGCAGAACCCACTCCGTTTCCGCATCCGCTGGAACAGGCGTCTCGTTAATATGATACAAGCCGAAGTATTTCCGCATGTTCACCTTGGCCGTGCGCTCGACGAGGTACGGTTCGCTGTTCACGAACCGTTCGTTGACAACGGTCGGGGCATCGTCACGGTAGAGGAAATGCGGCCGGACATTCGTCTTGAGGTGCGTGCGGATGAATGCCGCGTTCTGTTCTTCCTTGGAGGGGTCCCTGCGGCCGAGGACCGCCGCGACCCCCACGGTGTCGCAGCAGCCCGCCAGCGTATTGGCAACAGCGAGCGACCCGCCGAGGAACATTTCCGAACCGATGATCTTCACCCGCGGGACTTCCTCCTTTACGGAACGCCCGAGAAAATCGGAGTAGTGGTAGACATCGAGAATGGCATCGCCGATGACGAGAACGCGGACGTTCCGGATGCTTTCGAATGCACGGGCAATGTCCGCCTCGGAAAATTGCGCCCGGACGGATTTCAGAAATTCCTGTGACGAGCGGGAGAGCGCTGAAAAATGATCGTTGATGAGGGCGGTGGAGCTGAACGTAACGGGATCGTGGGTGAATTGCATGCGTCCGCCGTGCTGCTCCACCAGCTCCTTCTCCGCATGTGTGGGATGTCCTTCCTCGGTCTCTTTCCCTTCGTAATCACACCCTTTGGCGAACACGTCGGGCTGGATTGCCCGTATCGCCTCTGCGGAAGATGCGTGGAAATCCACGGCGACGTGGTCCACGCACTCGAGGGCCGCGATGGACTGCGCGCGCAATTGCTCCCGGAAGATCGGCCGCCCCATCCCCTTCTTCGCGAACCGGTCGGAGGTGACAGTCACGATCAGAATGTCACCGTATGTTTTCGCCTCTTCGAAATGCTTGATGTGTCCCGGATGCATGAGATCGAAGGTTCCATGGCATTGGACGATCTTCTTCCCCCGGGCCCTGAACTCTTTCGATAATGCCCCGAGCGCCTCCAGAGATTGGATTTTCGCTGGCATAAGACTCACGAGACACTACACGAGGACCGCTTTGTTGCAAGCATCTGCCGCCCCTTCTCGATCACGTGCAAATGCGGTCCGAATATCCGGAGAAACGCGTCTATGGCGATCTTCGGCTCGATCAGAGGGTTCTTCCTGTCATGTGCCGGCGATTTCCATTGGTAATCGTCGAAAATGAGCATCCCGCCGTCCTTGAGGAGTTCCCAGCAGAGAACCGCATCCGTCAGCACGTTCGGCGCGAGATGCGAGGCATCGATATAGACAAGATCGAACAATTGGAGAGGAAGACCACGGAGGACGTGTTGCGACGGCCCCTTCACCTTTGTCACTTTTGCCGTACCGCTGACGGCGGCGATGTTGCGATCGAATGTCTTCTCGACTTCGGTAATGACATCCTCCAGATCGTGATGCGCGCACCCGCCCCACGTATCGACGCACGTGAGACGCGCCGTCGGGTGTGTCAGAACGTGCTCGAGCAGCCAGCAGGCGCTGCGACCTTCCCAGCTGCCGACTTCCAGTACCGAATAATTCTCTCTGCCCGCGAAAGGCAGCACATGTTCCTCCCAGATCGGAATATTCTTCGAAAACCAGTCGTGCGTGAATCGGAGCTGGCCGCCGCGTACGGCAGGGGGTGACATATCAGGAAGCGGAAGCGTAAAAATCGCGTATGGAGTGGACAACAAAATCCCGCTGTTCCTCCGTAAGCTCCGGATGGACCGGAAGGCTCAGTATCCTGCCTGCCTGTCTCTCCGTAACGGGAAAGTCCCCGTGCCGGTACCCGAGATCCTTCGCCGCTTCCTGCAAATGGATCGGCACGCGGTAGTGAACCGCGGTTCCGACCCCCTTTTCCTTCAAATACTGCTGAAGCGCATCCCGTCTCTCGCATTGAATGACAAACGTGTGATACACCGCATACTCATGGGGCTTGTCTTGCGGAACCTGCACGACATCCGCGAGATTCTCCTGATAATACGCCGCATTCCTCCTTCGTTTCTCTGTCCACGCCGTAAGATATTGCAACTTCACCAGCGCAATGGCGGCCTGCAGCGTATCGAGCCTGCTGTTCATACTGAAGAACGCACATTCGTCCCTGTTTATGAGTCCGTGATTCCGCGCGAAACGCAACTGCTCCGTCAATGCATCATCATGCGTCGTAATGACTCCGCCGTCCCCACATACGTTCAGCGTTTTGAGCGGATGAAGACTGAAGCACCCGGCAATGCCGAACGATCCGGCGGACCGATCCCGGTCCCGCGCGCCCGCCGCCTGGGCGGCATCCTCAATGACATACAGATTGTGTCTCTCCGCAATCGCGAGGATGGCGTCCATATCCGCCACCCTCCCCGTCAGATGAACCGGGATCACGGCCTTCGTCCTCGGTGTGATGACAGCTTCCAGCTTCTGCGGATCCATATTCTTATCATCCTGGATATCACAGAACCGCGGGGTCGCTCCCGCAAGAACAATCGAGGACGCGGACGCGAGGAACGAATTGGGCGTGGTGATCACTTCGTCCCCCTCCCCGATCCCGAGAGCGCGAAGCGTGAGCGTGAGCGCGCTCGTCCCGCATCCGACGCTTATTGCGTTTCTCACTCCGCAGAGCTTGGCAAACTTCTGTTCGAACTCTTCCACTTCCGGCCCGAGGATGAACTGCCCGTGGTCGAGCACGCGCCCGGCGGCGGCGAGCAGTTCGGTCTTCAGCGGCCGATGTTGCGCGATAAGATCAACGAACGGAACCTGCATGGCGAACACACGCTACAACCTGCAACCTGCAACCTGCAACCTAATGCATATCAATCTCCCGCATTCTCTTGATATTGAAGTACCGCGGGTTATTCATCGGATCCTCGAATCTGTCCTCCGCAAACGCACGGACGAGATCCCGCACTGCTTCCTCAATCGTGTGCTTCGCGGTAAATCCCAGCTCATCGGCAAACTTTTGCGAAGAAATGTGATAGGAACGGTTATCATCCGTCGGAACGACTTCGACCGAAATTCCGTCCGGACCGACAATATTTCTCACGGTCTCCGCTATCCTCGACACTCTGTGATTCTCATATCCTGCATTGAATCTCTTTCCCGCGACCTTTTCCTTCGGCGCCTCCAGAAGCAGTACGTACGCGTCGACCATATCCTGCATGTGAATGTTCGGACGTTTCTGCGCGCCGCCGAATACCTTGATCTTCTTCGTATTCACGGCATGGTTCGTGAGGATATTCACGATCACATCGAGCCGCTGGCGCGGGGAGTACCCGCAGACAGTGGCAGGACGAATCGTCACGGTCGTGAAATCGTCCGATTGGTACTTTTGCAGGATCTCTTCGCACATGGCTTTGAATTTCGAATAGTCGGTCAGCGGCTCTAGGGGCATGTCTTCCGTGACATTTTCCGCATCCTTAATCCCGTACACACTCGAGGAGGAAGCATAGATGAAGCGCTTCACCCTATTGTCTTTGGCAATACGCACCAGCGGTTCGAACGCATCGAAGTTGATACTCTTGCCAAGCTCGGGATTCATCTCAAAACTCGGATCATTGCTGATACATGCGAGATGGATAACTTCATCGCATCCCGGCATGATCTTCTGCAGGAGCTCCTGATCGCGGATGTCTCCTCTGACGCATTCGAGATGCGGATGCTCTTCAAGCGTTTCTCCGTAGATGAAAAGATCCAGAACCTTCACCGTGTACCCGCGCGCGAGGAGCGCAGGGACAAGCACGCTCCCGACGTACCCCGCGCCGCCGGTGACGAGAACAGTGGATGACATGGGATGATTCTAGGGAATTGTGTCTTGCGGGAGAAACGTTTCATGAAAAAATCGGATAATGCCTTCGGTACTCGTCCTCGCTCATGACGACGACGTGCCGTGCGAATCCCGGCAGCAGGAACACATCTCCGCACCCGAACGCCTCCCGATCGAACGATGGCAACTTCTGTGCCCCGTCCGAATGAGACCCGCGTCCCAGACTCCCGTCAACGAAAACATAGAACGTGCGCCCGTGGGTTGCGAAAGACGGCGGTTCAAAGGGGGGGAAGTCCAGCGCGCGCGCAATGCGATAGAGCGTGTCCGGATGTCCGACCTGCTCTGCCGTGAGCTTCTTCATGTCCGCGAGGGATGAACGGGGATTGATCGGTTCACCGACGGTCTGCAACGGTGTTGTCGCGATAGTTCCCGATGCGAGCGGCGCGAGATTGCGCTCGAGCAGTTTCGTGGAAAATTCAATCGTTCGCGCATAGAGCTCCTTCGACGTTTCGTCTTCGTCAATAGAAAAGATTCCCTGATCGACAAGCTCTCCGGCATCCAGCTCCGCCTCCATGGTATGCAGACTCGTCCCATAGTGCGTATCTCTCTCAAGAATCGCGTGCGAGCATCCATTGCATCCGCGGAACTTTGGCAGAGGCGCCTCATGAAGATTCACTGCATACATGCTCGCTCTGCCAAGCAATTCCCCCTCGATGATGAACGGATAGAGAAAAGAGAGGAGAATGTCGTAATCGATATTCTGCAATTCCGCACGCTTGAGGACGGGAACCGTATGCTCCCGAAGCACGTCCGCAAACGTGTCCTCCCCCCACCAGCGTTTCCGCGTCAGACACGGAACGCCCGCCACGACGTCGAAAAAGCCGGAACCGAGAACCATCCGGAGCCATTGCGACCCCTGCGGCTTCTCGCCAAGAATGACGGTGCGCGGTTTACGATCGGACATCACCACTGGAGGGAACGGAGATAAGCATATGCGGGCCTCGACGGCCCCACCCGCGCCCACGCGCGGTCGGGGAGAAGCGCGCGGAAACGACGTTCGAGTTCGGCATAATCCGGCGGCTCCCGTGAGTCACCGCGGATGAACTGACTGACCGCTTCTTCGGCAAGCGCACCGATCTCCTCTTCCGTGTGTCCCACATGCTGCAAACCCGCGCGCGCGAATTCCCGGTTTTCGGAATACCCGACAATCGGGAAGGAAAACGCTTCGGAGGCATTGAGGACGCGTCCCGTCCGTGACTCCACAAGCTTCTTATAGGAAACACGTTGGTTGCCGCGGAAACCGGAAAGATAGAAAAACGCGCATTCCGCAATAAGCACAGGCGTTCCGAAGATCGTCGCCACCGGCGCCGGCCCGCTGTGCGTGGAAACGACGAATCTGGCTTGCGAGAGGAAAGCGAGATCGCAGAACCACCGCGGGCACGGGAAATCTCCGTACCCGAACACACCCTCTTCCCCGGGAAACACGTCATGCGGATCGTAGTCGCCGCCGCAAAAAACGACCCCGCCCTCCGCACGCACACACGCAAGAAGGGCTCGGTACGGAGCCGGATCGATATCCCGCACACACGTTTTTCCTCGCTGTTTCCTGCGAAGATAGAGCGCCACGAACCATTGTCCGGAAATCTCCGGATGACCTTCCGCAAGCGCTCTGCGGAAGCGCTCGATATGTTCCGCCGGCGGGAGCAGCGGTGCTGGATGGTCTTCAAGTAATGAGAGATACTCGGTGACAAATGTGCCCTCGATCTGCGATCCGTGACGCTCGTAGAATTCGGAAACGAGCTCCGTACGCGGACTGAAGAAATGGACGAAACGGAGGAGAGCGGCGTTCACACGGAGGGCGAACGGCACGCCGAGAACTGATCGCCAGCAGTACTCCGCAATACGCGAATGTTTCAGAAAACGCACGCGCACACGACCATGGAACGTATCGAGGAGATAATGATTGAGATCCCCGTAATCGCTGAAGAGCACGAGGAAGTCCCGACCGGCATATCGCATCCCAAGCATGTGAAGATCCAGCGCCTGGTGTCCGAAACTCCCCTGAACCCACCGGTGGCACACGTGGGAAGCCCGACGGATGTGTGGGATGTGCAAGATGAGAAGGACGAGCTGCTCGGAGGCGAAGAAAAGGAGCGCGAACGGCCAGAGAACCGCGCGCCGCGTTTTCATGAGGATAGGATAGCACCGACGATAGATTGTCCTGAGGAGCATGGGCACGCTTAGGAAAATTTCTGCTCCTCCCAGAGCCGGTGGAATACGCCTTTCGCCGCGAGGAGCTCGTCGAGCGCCCCATCCTCCGCCACTTGGCCCTCGTCGATCACGACGATCCTGTCCGCATGCCGGATCGTACTGAGCCTGTGCGCGATAACAATCGTCGTCTTCCCTTTCACGGCCTCGTCAATCGCCTCCTGGATGAGGCGTTCCGTGCTGCTGTCCAGAGAACTCGTCGCTTCGTCGAGGATGAGGATGTCCGCGCCCTTGAGGAGCGCCCGCGCGATGGAGACGCGCTGCTTTTCGCCGCCGGAGAGCGTCATGCCCTTGTCGCCGATGACTGCCTCGATTCCCTCGGGCAGCCGCGCGACGAGGTTTCCGAGCCTCGCCTGTTCGATGCTCCGCATCAACTCTTCGCCACCCACCTCCGTGAGGCCGTAGGCGATGTTTTCGCGGAGCGTATCGTTGAAGAGCAGCGTATCCTGGCTCACGAGCGCCATATGTGCGTGCAGGCTCTCCATCCGGAACGATCGGATGTCCCGCCCGTCCAGGAGTAGCACCCCCGGCGGCGCGTCGTAGAAGCGCATCAGCAGATTGATGATCGTGGTTTTGCCTGCGCCGGTCGGGCCGACGATGGCCGTCATCTTCCCTTTGGGTACGCGGAAGGTCACGTCCCGGAGCACCGTGCGCCCGTTCGGGAACGCGAACGTGAGGTGGCGGAGATCGATCGCTTCCCGAAGGCCCGGAAACGTCTCCTTCCCGTCCGGCACGAAGAACTTCCCGGCATCGGCAAGTACTTCCTCCACCTCTGCAATGCCGCCGCTTGCGTCCGCGAGCGCTCCGCGCAGTCCCGTCAGCGTCCCGAATTTCTGCGCGGCGTTGAGCACGACGTAGAAGTACGCGATGAAGGACGGAGCGGAGGCAGCGTCCTCCCGCACCATGAGGTAGAGCATGCCGGAGAAGAGGAGAAGCATGGAGAAGAGCGTGAGCAGCTCCTGCAGTGGGGCGACGAGGTCCTGTACCACATGGCTCCGGAACACGACGCGTGTCATCTCATCGCTGATCTGCGCGTAGCGCCGGCGTTCCCGGTCCTCCATGTCGTACGCTTTCACAAGCGCAATGTTCCCCAGGATTTCGATGCCGCGCGCGGTCAGCGCTTTCATGCTCGCGGCGATGCGGTGCGAGAACCGCTCGACGGCCGCGATCAGGCGGTGGACGGATGCGTGGAGCACGACGAAGAGCGGCAGTGCGAAGAGCGTGAGTTCCCAGGAGATGAGCAGGAGAACGACCAGGTAGGCGAGGATGGAGAAGAACGCGTTCACGTACTTGTCGATGACGAGGAGGGGGCGGAGGGCGGCCTTCGGGAATGCCGTCAGGACGGCGCTGTAGCCGCCGAGGCTCCCCGCATCGAAGTAGAGTTTCCCGAAACTCAGGTACCGCGCGCAGAGCTGTTTGCGCAGATGGTGGATCGACCGGAGCGCAATGAACTGCATCGCTGCGGTCGCGCAGTAACGCAGGACGCATTTGGAGACGACGGCGGCAACGAAGATGCCGAGGAGTACCATGAAGAGCGTCCGGTCACTCGCGAGGACCGGCGCCGGCAGACGCATGATGAGAGACCCGATGTACGGGGCTTCCTTGATGAAGCTGAAATCCTGCTGCAGGAAACCGTTCAGGAGCGGGATCAGGAGCCCGACGCTCATCCCC
>Ga0209541_10005974_pt1 | contig 21004 bp, 19 predicted proteins | sample RifCSPlowO2_01_FD_184027 | JGI IMG/M metagenome (GOLD analysis project Ga0209541, IMG submission 184027) | Groundwater microbial communities from Rifle, Colorado - Rifle CSP2_plank lowO2_0.1 (SPAdes) (version 2) | ecosystem: Environmental > Aquatic > Deep subsurface > Groundwater | place... | reverse complement strand
AGTCCTTCTATAGGTGTTTCAGCAGTTTCACCATAAACCAGTGCTTCTGTTGGAGGCACATATGCCCAGCGCTGGCTATCTTCTGTTGGTGGAACATATGGTGTGTATGTTTTTCCATCTGAGCTTGTCCAAGTGCCGTCATCTTCTCTTGTCCATGTTGTTCCATCTGGAGCAGTACGTGAATTCTGGTCACCAAGAGTAAATGTTGGTGCAACCGCAAACTTACCGTCTTCTTGCTTATACACCGCATGACCTGCTGGTGGTACATAATATTGCGGTGGCGCGATATAACCTTCAACGGGGAGCCCAGTTGTATATGTACCTACTCTCTCGCCATATTGTGCTTCAGTCATTCCTTCAGGAATATAACCTTTTTCCTTTGCTTCTTCAAACGATAGTAAAGTCAAACGTTCACCTGATAGTATGCCATCGACTTTTTCGGCTGATGGTGTGTATGATTCAACTGTTTCAGGAGAAACCTCTGAAAGTGGTTCATTAACTGCAACCGCATGCGCAACCACTGCCTGTTCATACTCATCAACTGTTGTATCAAAGCCAAATTCTCCGTATTCTTCTTTTGCCTCTTCCAATGTAGGAACATCAGGTTCAGCATCTTTATAGTCTTCTTTAGCCTCTTCAAACTCTGCTTCTGTACCAATAAAGCCTTTATCAACAGCTTCTTCATACGTATCCAAGCTCGAATCTGCGATCTCTTCCCATACACGGGAATCAACTATAATCTTTTCATCTTGTAAAAGCGTTTCGGCTGGCTGACCTAGATATTGTTCTTCTATTCTCTCAACATCCTGTAGCGCAACTAGCGCCTCATCTGATGTTATGTATCCCCCTTCTTGCGCGTTTGCAATGCTTTCTTTCATTTCTAAAATGTGTTCTGCAGTTATTTCCTGTTCTACTGAAGGTAATGATTCTGGTGATGTTAAATCAGGCAGTTCTGTTACTGTTGGATTCTCTATTGCCTCAACATTAACAACACCGCCTGTAACCTCTGCAACAGTTACAATCTCATCAACTGTCTCTACATAGGCTTCTGATTTTGCTACAACATCAACTGTTCCTTGTATCTCAGTTTTTTGCTCTTCTGGCAAAGGAGCTAGTGTTGCACTTAATTCTTTTTCTCCAGTTTCTCGCTTAGCCTTTGCTTGCTCTAATAATTCATTTGCCCCATCAATTACAGTAGGTGAAACTGTTATTACCTGATCTGCTGCATCATACTCTTTTTGTGCGGTTTGCGTATTTGTCATTGTAGTTTCGAAATATTTTTGAGTAGTAGAACTAAGTGCTGACCATTCTTGCTGGGCTTGTGTCATAAGCTGTTCTATTTTTTCTTCACTTGCTACTGCATTTGGATCTTCGGCTGCTGCAGCAGTAGTTATCTCTTCCTTCAATTCTGTAAGTGTTTCTTTTAACGTATCTATTTTTGTCTGCTCTTCTGGCGTGGCAGTTGGTACTGCTTGAGCTAAGGCAGCATCAATATATGTTGTTGCATCCTCTAAATTACTATTTGCCTCTGCTTTAGAAGCATCTTCAACCGCCCCTTTAACTAATTCTACGGCTTGTTGGGTTAATTCCACAGACTCTTTTGCAGCTTGTTCTGATTCCTCATGAGTTAGTTCGACTTTATCTGCAAGTGCATCCTCACTTAAACCAGTTGTACTTGCTGCCACCTCCATTACTAACCCCATATCCGGGTTATCCTGTTTAAACACTGAAATTTCGCCACTTGGTTCTGTTATTGTAACAAAAGTATCGTATGTCCCTTCTTTTACATGAACTTCTATGACTGGTTCAGTTGATGCTGGCACGAAAGTTGTTGTTTCCGTTCCTGCAGCAGAAATCTCTGTCTGGGTTGTAGCAGTAACTGTTCCTTGATCTATAACAAGTGCATCATGTGTTTGGCCATCTACAGTAGTTGGTTCAGTGGAAACTACTGCATCTTCGATTACTTTTGTTGTAAATTCCGGAGTAAGCACTTCAGTTGGATTTGAAGAATAAAATTCATCTGCTGGGAAATCCACAACAACACCGATTGTTTCACCAGATGTAACTGTAAATTCAGAAACAGTGTATTGCGTATCTGCGGGCAAAGCATGGGATGTTGTTCCTTGCTCATTTGTACTGGTAACACTGTTTACTATAATATTAAGCGTATATGTGCCTTCTGAAAATTCTTGCTCTGCCAAATGATCATAAAATCCTTGAGTATCTAATAAGTCAACATCAACATTATTAGCAATCGTAGTACAGCTATCTCCTTGACAAACCTGGACATCCATGTTAACTGTAATATCTTCTACATCGCTGGTTGGCTCATCATCTGTAACTGCAATAACTAATTTTCCTTTTCCTTCAGCAGGCTTGGCCTCGCCACTAGAGGGCGGGGCTGACGCTGGGGCAGCAGTTTCATTTTTTGCAACCTCTTTTGGCTTTGTTGCACAACCAGCTATCAATAACATTGCACAAACCGCAAATACTACAAAAAAGTTCATACGCATAGATGACCACCCTTAGAGTTGATGTCTAGGTATACCCAGAAAAGATTTATAAATGTTTTGCGTTTGTTAGCGTTTTTTTTTGAGATTTTTTGAGGAAAAATTAGAAATATCTCACTCTACTTTCAACAATTTTTATTCTCGATAAAACTGCGTTAAATTTCTCATATTTTCCATATCCATCTAAAAAAGCATTCTTTAATTTATCATGTTGTAGCAATTTTAGCATAGTCAAAACATCTACCGCTTTATCTTCAATATCATTGCTGAAAAAACCAAGGCCAAAGTCAATAACAAATAAACTGCCATCATTGGCTGTTAGCTTTTGGCTTTTGGCCTTTAGCCTGTAGCTGTTAGCCACTTGCCACTTGCCACTAGCCAATAGCAAATTAGCTACTGTAAAATCCCCATGAATAATATCTGCTGTATGTAAATTCGCTAATATTCCACCTGCCTCTCTCGCTAGCGCTTCATTCATTTTTGGCCTTTTCCCATTTATATAACTAATATATAGAGAAAACTCATCAACGCATAAAACAGTCGGGCATGCAACACCTGCTAATTTTGCCTTATGTAATAATCTTGCTTCGCTGCGTGTTCTAGTTTTTCTTAAATTTGTATCTAGCTCTTTTGCACGATAGGTTTTTGGAGCACGATTTTTAATTACGATTTTTTTGCCAAGTAATTTGGAAAAAGAAATAACTGCTTCAGCGCCTTTCATAAAATCATCCGTGTGAACTAGCTTCCACTCCAGTTGCTACCTTAAAATCTAAACCAAGTGTTGTTATTCCAAATCCATAAGGTAGCAGCTCTTTTGCACTTGCAACAAAAACACTATCCGAATCAAGAGCCTGTATAAAAATACGGCGTGTTTGTAATCTTTTTAGCGCATCAAATAACTCATATATTCTTTGCCTATCCAGTCCACCAAGCTCACCGTCTCTTGATATAAATGCAATTGTTTCTATATCCAAGTCCCCAGTGCTTACGGCACTAGCAATTGCAGATGTAACTGCGCTAGTAGGATGATACGCAACAGTATCAATTCTTGCACCATGAAAAATTGCAGTGCGAGTTCTAATTGCTGCGCCTTCTCGCAATGATTCATCTAATACAATGCTTCTATCAAAAGCAGTTCGCGCTGTGAGCATTAATTCTGTATCTATTGAAAGATCTGCAAAATCAACTGATGCGAGAGCTGTTGGAAATAGATCTAGCAATTTTAAAATCTCTACCGAGCCGCTTGCATTTGCAACAAGAATTTCTGTATTTAATGGAAAAAATGTTCTAAGTATATCTAAACAATGGCCGCAAGGTGTTACAACGTTTGGTGCATCTCCAATTGTTGCAATTACTATTTTATCACCATCGCGCAGCTCGCCTCGCACCTTATCAACAGTAGATATTTCTGCATGCACTGCGCTTGCCTTTGCTTTTTTATAGCCTGCGCCATATTCAAAATTACTACCTTGATAAAAAGCTGTCTCACCAGAAGCGCTTACTCTTGCTATTACGCATCCAACTTTAAATTTAGAATGAAAAGGCATTGCCTTATCCATTGCCAAAAATGCGCTGTCTAATGTTGTTCTATAAAGACCCATTCTTGCAGGAGATTTCCCATCAGATTTAAACTTCCATTGCATATTGATCATCTAATAAAAGCTCTAGACATAATCAGTGAAACTAATAAAAGAATACCCCACATAACTACAATATCAATAGATTGAAAAACAAAATAACCAAATCCTAATGATAAAACAATAAAACCAAACCAAATAATCTTATTCCAAACAAAAACCTTGCTTCCATCTAAAGGAAACATTGGAAGCATGTTAAATAATGCAAGAACAATATTTATTTTTGCACCAAAATCCCAAACATGTAATGGCTCTCCAAAAAATGGAAAGAAAAATTTTACTGGTCTAATATTTTCTAATCCTAAAAAAACCAAGGCAATAACAATATTTACGATAGGGCCGACAATAGAGATTAACCCATTTTCTTTTTTTGTTATCCTTGGCGAGTATATATAAACTGCACCTGGGGCTGCAAACAAAAATCCAAAAAAAGAAGTAATAAACATTATCATTAATCCTTGAACCCACATCTGAAAGCGTGCATATGCGCCATAGTAAATAGCTACTAATTTATGCGCCATTTCATGTAATATGAATCCGCTGCCAACAGTAACAACAGATAGTGCAGTGAAAAATAAAAATGATTTCGGATGCTTAACTGCTGCATTCAAGCCAGCATAAACAATAGTAAATGCAAGTGATATTGCAATAACACAGATTAGAATCTGCTTTGCCTCTTCTTCTTCTACATAAAAATGAATGTGTTTATCAAAATCCATAATAAGATAACTCCTATTCTACAATCTTCTCTTCATAAATAATTCTAACCTTTGGTGGTGAAAACAAACCAGAGTAACTTTCAACAATGCCAACTGCTTCTTCTCCATTATCAAAGCGTACGCGTAATTCATTGTTTTTTCTAGCATTAGAAATAGCCTTACCAACACGGCCAAATAAAGATGGGATATTATTAGAAATGACAACTGCAACAACATCCCCTTGCTTAACGCCACGAAGCTCTGGGTAAACTAAAGAAAGTACAATACTTAATCCAGTTCCAAGCGCAATTGCCTTAGCTAGAAACATAAGGCCTGCATTCGGTGTTAGCGCAAATGCTGCTAAAGAAATTGCAAGAGAAATTAAAAATAATTTAAAGAATAGGAAGAGTTTCATATTTATTCCTGCCATGGGCCTTGAGCAGTCAGCGGTGAGCCAACGAACGAAACGCGTGGCTCATTGCTCAAGGCTCAATGCCCAATGCAATCACCTATACATATTTGCAACAGTTGCCTTAAATTTCTCAACACTTTCAATATCATCTTTTCTCAGTGATGGTAAAATATTCTTAAGCGCATATGCAAAATGCTGATTGCTGACCTTTTTGGCTGCCTCGCGAATAGCTGACATACCTGCTTCTCTGCATAGATTCTCTAAATCAGCACCAGTATAAGATTCTGTAATCTTTGCAAGGTCCTTGAGATCAACATCCTTTTCAATTGGCATTTTTTTTGTATGTATTTTCAATACATGTAATCTAGTTATCTCATCTGGCAATCCTACTTCAATAACGCGATCAAATCTGCCTGCGCGCAAGAGCGCTGGATCTAGTATATCTGGTCTATTAGTTGCCCCTATAATAACCACGTGCTTTAGATTCTTCATGCCATCCATTTCTGTTAACAATGTATCTACTACGCGCTCTGTAACGCGATGACCTTCATTACCACCACGAATGGGCGCAATAGCATCAATTTCATCTATAAATAATACGCAAGGCGCTGCTGTTCTTGCTTTTTTGAAAATATCGCGGACTGATTTTTCACTATCCCCTACCCATTTACTAAGCACTTGCGCACCGCTAATCGCAATAAAGTTTGCTTCTGTCTCATTTGCAGCTGCTTTAGCTAATAATGTTTTACCTGTTCCAGGTGGGCCATAAAGCAGAATACCTTTTATTGGACGAATGCCAATGCGCTCAAAAAGCTCTGGTTTTTTAAGTGGAAGCTCTACTGCCTCTTGTATTTCGCGTTTTACTTGTTCTAAGCCACCAATATCTTCCCATCTAGTAGTTGGTCGTTCTACGTACACTTCGCGCAAAGCGCTTGGTTGTATTTCACGAAGCGCATCAAAGAAATCATTTCTTGTTATTGATATCTTATCTAAAATTTCTGGTGGAATAAACTCTTCTTCTAGATTTACTTCTGGCAATATTCTGCGAAGCGATTTTAATGCTGCCTCTTTGGTAAGGAAAGAAATATCTGCACCTGTATATCCATGCGTAATAGATGCGAGTTCATCCAAATCAACATCATTATTGAGTGGCATTGTTCTAACTTTTATTTGTAATATTTCTTTTCTACCATTGCGATCTGGTACACCTATTTCTATTTCACGATCAAATCTGCCTGGCCTGCGCAATGCTGGATCTAATGCATCTGGACGATTGGTTGCGCCAATAACTATAATCTCTCCGCGGGATTTAAGTCCATCCATTAGTGTTAAAAGTTGGGAAACTAACCTTTTTTCTACTTCTCCAAATACCTCTTCTCTTTTTGGTGCAATAGAATCTAATTCATCTATAAATAATATACTTGGAGAGTTTTCTTCTGCCTCTCTGAAAAGCTTGCGTAAGCGTTCTTCGCTCTCGCCAACGTATTTGCTTACTACTTCTGGTCCGCCTATGTAATAGAAGTTTGCATCGCTTTCATTTGCAACTGCCTTTGCTAATAATGTTTTACCTGTACCTGGCGGACCATAAAGCAGAATACCTTTTGGCGGATCAATGCCCAAGCGCTCGAAAATCTCTGGATGACGCAGAGGCAATTCAACCATTTCTCGCACCTTTAACATAACCTGCTTTAATCCACCTACATCATCATATGTGACGTTTGGAATAGATGTCAGATCTTTTACTGGTTCGCTCTTTATCCGCACTTCGGTTTCTTCTGTTATGATAATAGGACCTTGAGGGAATACTTGTGAAACAATTAGCGGAATTGATGTTCCGAATATACCAACAGGCAATAAATTTCCTTTTAAAACTGGTTTGCCAACCAATCGCTTCTTTACATATTGATCAAAACCCATTGAATAACGCATAGGTTCTTTTGGCGCAAGCACTATTTTTTTTGCCTCTTTTACCTCTGCAGGCTCAATAAAAACCTTGTCACCTAGACCTACGCCTGCGTTTTGTCGCAAGATTCCATCCATGCGAATCATATCTAAGCCTTCATCATCAGGATGTGCCTGCCACACAATAGCTAGCGCTGCCTTTTTTCCTCTTAATAGAACGATATCTCCAGTAGAAACAGCTGTGGAATTCTTTGCTTTTGAGTCTATGCGTACAATGCCACGGCCAATATCATTTTGGAATGCTTCTGCAACTTTCAATGGGATTCCTGTCATAACATCACCAATAATATCTAACGAAAGTTGCGGAGACTTGAACGCTTTTCTGCTGTTCAAGCAGATCTGCAACTTTCAAAGGTATACTAGTCATAAAATCACTCTAAAATTACATACTCTCCATTCTCTTCTTTACAGCGAATGTATATATTCTTATTTAATAGAGATTCCTTTTTAAGAGTTACAATAGTCTCCAAATTAATATCATCGCTTACACTTGTATCCAAAAGTTTTAATGCGTTTTCGCGATTAAATGTTAAAGTCCTATTATCAACAATAAAAACAAGTTTATTATTGTCTATACGCAAGTCATTAACCGTGCCATTAACAACATTTGTTGCCTTTCTGATGAGCAGGCGCGTGTAATTATTTAAATGGATCTCGTTCTCGCGAAACAATCCGTTTTGTATTATTATTTCATTTCCAACAGTCATTTTGTCCATATCAGGTATGCTCCAAAGCACACATTTTTGCTCACTGATTGAATCGTTTATACTAAAAGATATATAAGTGAATTTTCTATTGTTTTTTTCATACTCTTTTTTCTCACCCACTGCGCTAATAAATGCGCGAACATTTACTGGGCCTTCTATAAGCTCTGCTAAAGGCGTATATGGCACTGTATTAATTATTTCAATTGTGCCCTTGTAGCCTAAGCTCAAGTTACCTATTTTTTCATATGCATTTTTTACTAGTATTTCGTCTCCTATCTTGAGTTTTGAGATAATTTGAATATCCTGATTCCATAGAGTAACAGAAACATGACCAGTGTCATCTTTAATAATAATTGACCGTGCGCGCTTACCAGATTGATATGATTTTTCTTTATCTATTGCAATTATTTTTCCAGAAATTGTTAGCCTGCGCATGCTTGGTTTTATCTCTTTGATTTTCAGTATTTGCTCTTCCTCTTTATATAGACCACGTTCTTTTGCAATAAGCTTTAATGCTACCTCGCGCGTAAGCAAGCCATGAAAATCAGCAATCTTTTTCTCTACCTCTTTTTCAATTTCTTCTTTTGAAAGCGTTGCTGCTAATGCTGCGTAGATGTCTGCCATGCTGAAAATAAGGAATGGAGAATATTTAATAATATTCCCAATTAATTAAGTTTATGAGTATTATAACCATCTTCACTGATGCTCTAAAAGTTTTCTTAAGCCCAAAAAGCTTTTCAAATGTCAAACCAGAGCGCGTTTCGATTTTAACAATGATTGTTTACATTGCATTAGTAACAATCCTCTCTATGCTGATATATAATATTTTATTCAGACCAATACCAGAAAAAAGAATGCTTATTATATTAATAATTGCAGAGCTTTGGACCATAGGAGTAATAAAGGTTATAGCAGCTATACTTAGATTAAGAAGTAAATCGCAGATACCGAGCGATGATAATGTAGCACAACTTATGTTAACAACTGCAACTATCCCTGGAATAACATGGCCATTCATAACTGGCATAGTGACCCTGTTATGGGATGCTTTAGAATTTGGTGGGCTATTAGTACCGCTTTTATTTACCATATACGTTATCAGCCTGCTAAATACGGGCTTTAAAGAATTTGTAAAACTAGATAAAGATTTAGCGCTTATGGGAACCTTATTTTATGTACTATTAAACTTAGCGATAGGCGTGATTATTAATGGAATTCAAGCTATTATAGTATACGGCTGATAATTGCAAACTACTTTTCTCGAACAATGCCAGTAATACTGGCAGGAGCTAATCTGTATCTGGAGGTTTTTGGATCGTTATCAAAAAGGTACCAAACATAAAGATAGCCTGCAAACTCGCTACCTGGAGCAATTAGGATTTGGTCTGAATTGACCTTATCTTTCCAGCACCTAACATCAAATTCTTTAGTATCGCCATTTCCTAAGGATTCTATTTTATCTTCTCCAAAGTTTTGATCTACTTCAGTTGGTTTAAGATCAGTACAAAAAATCTTTTTTATATTAACGTTTTGACCTTGGTAATTGGTAACGTTCACAACCAAATTAACTTTATCATCTACTGCATAAATTTTAGGTTCTGGAGGAGTACAACTAAACCCAGCATTTGAAAAAGTACATGTTCCTGAAGCTTTAACAAAGGTTATGGATGTCGGTTGGGTAATATTAACTTCATTATTGATTTTAGTATCGCTTGACTTAACACAGCCCGCACTAAATAAAATCGAAAATAGCACAAAAACAATCAATATATGCCGCATGAAAGATTAATAATTAGAATATTTTAAAAATATGTCATGCGATCAATGAACAATATAGAATATGCCTTTGTAATTAGAGAATTACAAACACTCATTGGCAAGCATTTTGAAAACGCTTATTCACCTAGCGATAGCTTGCTACGAATTAGGATTGGTGGTATTGATATCATCTGCGAACCAGGCAAGCGGTTGCATATTACAAAATACATTGAGGAAGGCGAGCTTTCGCAATTTGCAAAAATATTAAGAAAAGAGTTAGAAAATGCGCGCTTAAAGGATGTTTATCAGCATAATAATGATCGGGTAATAGTCTTTAGTTTTAATAATGCACAACTGATTTTTGAAATGTTCGCAGATGGCAATGCAATCTTGGTTAAGGATGAAAAAACTGTTGCCGCGCTTCAATATGAAGAATGGAGCGATAGAAAAATAGCGCGCGGCGAGCAATACAAATTTCCAAAATCAAATATAAAGGAAAACGTAAATGATGCGATAAATGCTGCTAATGAAAAATATATAATAGTTGCATTAATGCAATTGCCCCTAGGCAAAGATTATGCTGCAGACATTCTAGCAAAATGCAAAATTGATGAAAAAAAGCGCGCGAGCCTGCTGAGCAAAGAAGAAATAGGTTGGATTCAAGAAGAATATGAAAAATTAAGAAAATCAAATATTGCATATGGATTCTACGATAAAGAAATAGTTGATTTTGGATTAATGAAGTTTTCGAAATACGAAAAACTTCAAGTTAAAGATGTCAAAACTTTGAGCCAAGCGCTTGATGAATTTTATATTACCAACAAGGAAGAAAAAAATGAAAAAATTGAGAAATTAAAAAGAAGATTAGAAGAACAAGAAAAAAGACTTGCACAGCTCAAAGAAGAAGAAATTGAAAAGAAAAAAGTGGGAGATTATATTTATGAAGACTATGAAAAGATTGAGAAACTACTAAAGGCAGCAAAGGAAACAGATATCAATAAAATAGAAGAAAAACTAAAGGTTAAGGTAAATAAAAAGGAAAAAGAAATAGAGATAGGCGTCTAATTTTGTTCTTTATTTAGTAAAAACTCATCTAATAGCTTTACCGCCTTCTTTGGCTTATCTACTACGACCGATAATATTGTATTGCTCCCATCTCTAGAAACAATATGCACATTTTCTATATTTATTCCGCTTTCAGCAAGCATAGACGTTATCCTACTAAGTTCACCTGGCTTATCAACTAATTTTATAACTATTGAATTAGATTCTGTAACCTTGAAACCAGCATTCTCAAGGACTGACTTTGCCCTGTCCGGATCCTTTATAGTTAGGCTTATTACTGCCTTTTTAGCAACAACATCCACGCTAATTGATTCAATGTTAACCTTTGCCTTCCCTAGCAAGTATGATATGTCTGCTAGCAAACCAACACGATCATCCGCAACAATTGTTACTGATTTCATAGATTCCACCTCGCAACATTGCTTATAGCTTATATATCTGTATGTGTGGTATGTCTTTAATATAAACAATATTATCTTCTGATACTAGCTTTAATTTAACTGCAAGAGCAACCGATTCTTTACCAACTATATTTGCAGAGGAAAAATTTGTAAGTGCAGTTTCGACTTCTTTTTCATTGGCTTTTTCTCCAATGTAAAAGTTTTTATAAGTATTTAAGTCTAGTACTACTTTTCCTTCCTGAAGAACCTTGCCTATTAGACTTTCATCACATATGGCAACGATTCTCTCCCCTCTAGTTTCATGTATCTTCAGATACATATATTCTATTCAAAGATTAAGTTAATAAAGGTTTAAGTTCGACTTTCGTCGCTATTCTGTCTCTTTTCGAATTTAGAAAATATCCAGTTCTTGATGTTAAAGAAATTTCATTCTTTAACAGCTAGAGATCGCGAATCGATCTCTGGATTAGAGATAGATATATATAGATGTAAAAAACAACAATAATTGAATAAATTCTATGAAATATGGTTATACTGCTTTTTGACAACGTTGGGTAAAAATTGTCTAACAGGAAATCCCCAAATATTAGACCTGTGGCTATAGAAAGCGCTCCGCTTATTATCGCATCTTTCATAGTTTGGGGAAATGCAGCTGATAGAAATACCAAATAAACAAAGATACCCAAACCAGAGTGAACAATCATAAACTCAGGCACTGTTGCAGAGAAGAAATATCCAACACCTAAGAATATAGCGCCATGTATAAACAAAAATGGGATTAGGAAGATTTTGAATTGTTCTGGGCTGAGAGTCTTTGTAGAGCTATAATGAATTTTATGTGGCATAATTTTTATTATTAGATAAAATTAATAAATTGAATTGCAGTGAGAACATCCTCTAGGTAAAAATGCAAGAATTTCTAAGGGAGAGAATTAATTAGGAATATTTATAAATTATTAAAATCGATTGATTTATACATGAAAAGCAAAACAACAAAACAGATAAAAGACAAAAAAGTGTCAGCGAGCTTGACAAAAAGGCTGTGGGAGGTTTGGTACTACCTCTCGATTGTTATCAGCGCTTGGGTGTTTTTTATTTTCCTGAACAATTCCCCATGTTTCTGGGAAAACAGCCAGCGGTGCGCCTCTTACTCCAAGGTATCAGACATTTTCGTAATAGTGAGCATAGCGCTTGCTAATCTGCTTTTCGCACGCCGGAAATACAAGGGCAGCCTTCATATTCCCAAGTTTTCATGGTGGACCGGCTGGAGTGGCGATCGTACGCTTCCGCCAAGCTTCGTCATCTTCATAATGATGGCAGCTGTGTTCATCGGTGAAGTGCTGCCAGTGGTAGTCTCTATACTCATCGGCAACTTTGGCGCTTATGGTTCGAAAGAACCAATCATTAAAACCCTGTCCGATTTTGAGTTAATACTGGTAATATATTCCATACTTGGGACTTTATTCTGGGCTCTATATCGCTACATTAACTGGAGGATTGTTGCTGTATTCGCCTTCGTTTTAACCTTCTTATTGGAGCGTTATGTCTATTGGCACCCGGAAGGAGAGATAAGCCCCGCGAACACAATTTCCTTCGGTGTAATACTCGGCGGCATCATCGTTTATTTCCTTGTGCTGGTACTGCCGTATCTCCTTTTCCAGAAGGCGCGCCACGAATGGGGAGAACACGTAATTGTTAAAGTGCTGATATTAGTGCTTCTGCTGAATATAATTGGTCTTGGATTCACATATTACTATTTGATAAACACAGGTTGGTACGAGAAACATTCGTCAGGCGAGTTTGGCGTACTGGTTCAACCAGGAAACACAGACAAGACGTACGCCAATTTGTCCATGATTACGCCTTACGTAAACGAGAATGATATAAGTCGCATTGGACCCTTTGGAGATAATGAAAATAACCCATGGGGATTTAGACATCAAGGAATAAATTTCATGACTGATTTAGATTTGATTCCTATTCAAGCTGTTACTGATGGCATCATAGAAAAGTTGGATAGCTCAAAAGAAAACGAACAACAAGGTTGGCATACTGAGTTGTGCATAAACCATAGGCCATTTCTAGTATGCTATAATTTTGAGACTTTTTCTGCTGATGACTCAGATGGCCAAAAACAGAGTGCTAATATTTTTGTTAAGAACGGAGATATAATTAAGCAAGGCGATTTAATTGGGAAACTGGTTCATAGAGGGGATGGCGCCCACGTTGACTTAGGCATACTCCAAATGGATATTAGTGGTGAGCGAATTTGCCCAGAACCTTATTTTACTGAAGAGGCACGAACTTCTATTTTGCGCCTCCTTCACAAGGATCATCCTGATTGGAACATGTGCTATTGATAAATAGAAAAATGAAATTGCAGGCGTCATTTGTCCTTCGAACAAAGCGCCGCAATTTTGTAAACAAAATTGCAGGGGACAGGATTTGTAGGCGAAACTTGGAAATCCACAAACTGTGGGTTTTGATGAAACTTTTCCAAAAAGTTTCAGAACCTGTGTAGACGCTAGGCCAACAGATTTCCTTTCTCACAATTAAGAAAGGAACTGCGAGATCTTGAGTCTGCCGCATTTGACCGCTTCAGCCACGTTCCGGTCGGCTTTTTTGTTGCCCGTCACGAGTCTCTGCCACCCCTGCATTGATACCTTTTTTACTAAAAAGGTATCACCAAAAACTGCTTCGTTAAGAAAAACTAACGAGACAGTTAGAAATAAAATTAGAACCCAACTTCTTAAAAAGGCTCATGGCTCAAGGCCGAAGGCCCATTATAGCAATTATTTCCTAGCGAATACCAAATAAGCACTATGTGTTAACCCCCAATGCTTTGGCCTGACTCCAAAATCCCTAACTTCATAATCTCGAACAATGCTTTCAATCATAAAAACTTCGCTAAAATATTTAGCGCATTCTAGATAAAGTTCTTTAGCTTGCTCGATATTTGGCAAATAACCAACACAATAACCATCTTTTTTTAATGCATTATGCGCAAGCGAAACGACTTTTACTGCATTTTGCATATCCAAAACAACTGCATCAACATTTTCTTCTATTCCAAGTGTCACATCTACTCGTTTAATTTTAACATTGGTTAATCCAACTCGCTTAACATTCTCTTCAGCAAGATTTGCGAATCTTTCATCATTTTCATAACTAATAACTTCTTTTGCTACTTGCGCTAGCGCAACAGTTAGAAAACCAGTACCTGCACCGGCTTCAACAACTATGCTATCGCGCATTATATTTGCATATGCAATAATTGTTCCACTATCCTTTGGCAATATAATCGCTGGCCCACCACGCTTTAGCTTTTTAAAAATAGGAGGAAAATGGAAATCTGGTTTTTTCATAAACTCACAATAAGAATTATTTCTTCAAACTCTCTTTAAACTCAAGCAATTTCTGCGCTAGCATAGAATCTTTTAAAGCGAGAATTTCCACTGCAAGAATAGCTGCATTTTTCCCATTATCTATACCTACGCATGCAACTGGGACATTAGGCGGCATCTGTGCAATACTTAATAAAGAATCCAAACCATTGAGCGCAGCATTTATGGGCACACCAATAACTGGCTTAGTTGTTCGTGCAGCGATTACGCCAGGAAGCGCAGCACTTACTCCAGCTACACCAATAAAAACATCTGCAGTACTATTTTTAACTAACATATCAACTTTGTCAGGATTTCTATGCGCACTAGCAACTTCATAACGATGCTCGACACCAAATGCATTAAGCACCTGCGTAATCTTATCAACAATTGGCTTATCGCTTTCACTACCAGATAAAATTAAGACACGTTCCATAGAATTATATTATATAAGGAGATTTAAAACTTTATTCATCAGGAAGCGAAGGCGGATAATCATCATCACTTGGTTGTGGAGCTGGCTGCGGTGTTGGTGACGGTGCCGGAGGTATATCTTTTTTATCATCTTTTTGTCCACCGATACCTGCACAACCAACTAATAATATTGCAACTATTACGAATACCAATATTATTTTGTAACCCATAGTGTCACTCCAATTTACATTCGCTTCCTACTTGAACAAAATATCCTTCTCCAGGTATATTTTTCTCAGCCTTTACATATTTCTTTGTTCCAGCATTATATCCTCTAGTATCAAACGTGACATCGCAGGATTTTAATAATTCAGAAAATTCCTCTTTTTCTGAGGAAGAACCAATCTGATTCCAGCCTTTCTTAAGTTCTAAATCATTTATATCAAAATTATCTCCTTGAACACTTATGCTGCAATCTGTTTTTGAATTAAACCAATAACCTTTACCTGCTTCCAGGCTACTTGGATGTATCCATTTTGTAATATCATAATGCCACGTTTCAACTGGCGTAAATCCTTCACATGTAGAACTAATTTGTGCATTATCAAATGGTATTGAAAACAGGTTCCAACCTTTGTTAAGTTGAATGGTAAGACTTTTCTTTTCAGGTGGTTTAGCAACGCATTCGCCATCTTTGCAAATCTGGTCTTCTGCACATACAACTGCTTCTACTGAGCGAGTACCATTATCACAATAAAATTCATTTACGGTTTTTTCATCAACACAAGAATCACTATCAATTGATAGAACAAACGAATTTTGTTTAACCTCAGTTGTTCCTTTTTTGTTTATGTTCTTGCCGTCATCTGTTTCTTCGCAAGCGCTTGCTGTTTTTGATATACATGCTCCATCAACGCACTTTTCGCCAGCAGGACATTTTGCTTCTACACCAGTTTTTGAAGTATCAGAACAGTAATACTCTTTTATAGTCTGTTCATCAACACATTTATCTTCAAATTTCTCACTAGATAAAATAGTATCAGCAGCAGTTTTTCTACCAGCTTCTGTAGTTCCCTTTGTCTTGTAATCTTTACCTATATCACTATCAGTACAAAAATCAAATTCAACTGATTCTGCATCAACGCACTGCCCATTATCACAGGCTTGTCCACTTGGACATTCCAACTCGCGCGCAATTAGCGAACCACTATCACAAAGATATTCATAAACCTTATAGACTCCTTTACATTCATCTGTTTTTTCTCTTACTCTTGTTTCTTGCCCATTTTCTCTTATTCCGTCTCTAGCAGTTCCTCTAGTTGATAACACTTCTCCTCCATCAGTATCTGTACAGAAAGATTCACCGCTAGGCCGAGGTTCTGGTTCTATATCTGGTTCTGGTTCTACAATTGATGGTAGTTCTCCCCCTGGTTTCGAACCATCTATTTCTTGGGTACATATACCATCACTACATACAAGACCAGGATCACAATCAATTGGCTTTTCTACTAGCTTGCCATCAGAACAACCGTATTCGACCACTGTGCTTTTACCTGCGCAGCTATCATAATATTTTTGGTTATCAACAATTACTACTCCTTTTCTATCTGGAAGATTATTTTGGTCGTCATCTTGACATGATGGCTGCTCAGCAGCTTCTTCAGAAACACATGCCCCATCACTACATACATGACCCTTATTACAGGGAAGGGGCTTCGATATTACTAATTTATTATCAAAACAACTAAATTGTCTAACCCTAGTTTTATCAGCACATTCGTCTGGATAGTTCTTATTATTGGCAATTACTAACCCTCTTTTATCTAGGATGTCATCTGGGTCATCTACGTCTTCGCATCTTTCCTTAAATGCTTCGCATTTTCCTTCTTGGCAAACTAATCCTGGTTTCCCACAATCTGCATCCTCTTTACATTCTGGCGGTGGGACACATCTACTATTTTGGCAAGATTTCCATTTTTTATCTTTACAGTCATTATCTTGTGAACACTCTGCTTTTTTACAAATATTAGATTCGCAAATGTAACCTTCTTTTCCACAACCTTCATCTGTTTTACAGGATTTGACTTCACAATTACCGCCTATACAAAATAACCCAGACTTTTTACAATCATCATCTTCTTTGCATTCTGGTGGTGCAACGCATCTACCTTCTTCGCAAACTTTCCCTTTTGCATTTTTACAATCGCTATCCTGCGAACATTGTGTAGATGGTGGCTGCGGTACAGGAGCTGGACAATCTATTGATTGCACAGTTAGAATGTTAAAATAAGTTTTACCTCCTTTTGCTACTTGAGTACTAGAACCAGAAGAAAGTTGGTCCAACCTTGCAACCTCTTCTTTCAAAGTATCTATTTTTAGGGTTACTTTATTGCCTTCTACTTTCTCAACCTTTATTCTGGCTTCATAAGCTAATTTACCGACTTTATCATTTGTATAATGAGCCTTTCCCTCTTCTATAGTAACGTATTCCTGAACTTCTGAAACACCTGGCTTATACATAATTTTTACTTTACAACTAGATTTTACTGCTGTCTTCTGTGCTGTTGTGCATCCTGCTAAGAATAGGATAAAAACAAGTGCTAAAACAAATAATGTAGAACGCATAGGTCATTCCGCTCTTAGTTCGAATTCAGCGTGCACTACCTGCTTTGGAACTTTTAGTATAATGAGGTTATCACTTATCTCTTTGCAAACAGTTCCTCTGTGTGTTACATAATTAATTTCCCTCTGGGTTGGCATATTTACTGCACCTTCCAGATCGTACGTAGCTACGGTTCTAGCAAATGCAGAAACACTGGCAACAGTGCATTTATCTTTTATATATCTGCCATTTGGAGAGTCTTTGTTAAAGCTCTTTGTAGTTATGTTAAAGAATGTTGCAACTGCATCTGGCTTATTTGCTGATTGTTCTTCACCGGCGTCTTCTGATAATAAAATAACTACACCGCCAGTGTTGCCAATATTTGTTGCTGCAGATTGAGTACTAGCAAACTCAACACCGTTAACTGACCAACCAGGTACTCCGCCCCAACCTACTCTCAATGCACCGCCACTTTCCATATTTCTTGATGCACCTGCTGTTGGGTAATCTATTTCAACCGAACCGCCTGTATTGAATGTTCCGACATAGACCCATCTTTCTGGAGCGCCATCTAGTTTCAAAATAATATCTCCTGGATAAAGCGTTGATCTAGATGCGAACCCAGAACTAGCACCCCTTGTTATACTAGATGTTAGAGCTGCGTTTCCATTTGTAAGCAACAATACCCTGAATTCATTTCCACTTCCAGCATTTGTTGAGAAACAATTAGCTGAACCGCAAGTAATTTTTACATAACTTGAATTTGATTCTCTTGTTGTTGCTGTTGATCCATCTGCAACATAGGAAAATGAAGCACCAGTATCGACAAACTCATATCTTAGTGTATCGTAATCAGCACTACTCGATGGATTTTTATCTAAACCAGTGAATTTAAACGTAAATCTGTTAGAACCGCCTATATTATACCCTTGACCCACTGTAAAGTAGTCTGATAAATCTTTATAAAGTATTATAGATCTTAAATGATCTGCATTATTACTCTGAGGACCTTTTTTCCAAGTTAATCTAACACGCCAACCTTCGAATACTTGACCATCTGTTAATAAAGTCAAGGCGTTATTTGACCCACTTCGAAGATAAACTTGTCCACCAGAAACTACCTGGCCCTCTTGAACTTGTGAATCCGGAGCATCGAGACCAGTAATGGTAAAGTCATTATTAAGAAATTTAACTCGTATGTTGTGAGTTCTAGAATCATAAGGAATAGCTGGCTCGAATTTAATCTGATAAACAAAATCTTTAAATCTTCCACCTACTGCGTCCATTGAATCTCGATATTGATTATGTGACTGTAAAAATATATATTGTTTTTCTGTATATTGTGTATTTGTTACAGGATCAGTAAGTGCTATATCTGCAAATGCAGGGAATGATAATCCGTCTATTTTGAATAATTCTTCATTTGAAACACCAGATAAACCGCCACCGAGACCATTCGCAAATGGATGCGCGTCAGCAGCTGTGTCCGATCCAGCTAAACTATAAATACCCGGACCCCATCTATCTAATACCTGCCTATCAGAAACCTCAGCAATTAATGTTCTCAAAGTATAAGTTCCTGATCTTTGTGGAAGAGCTGGTGCTGCTTGTGGAGCAGGCTGTGGCGCTGGTGTTGGACTTGGTTGTGGCTGAGGCTGCGGAGATGGAGTAGGTTGAGGGGCTGGAGCAGGCAATGGTTTAGGTGAAGGAGTTGGCGATGGCGCTTTTCCTTTTTCTTCCTTTGGCGCTTCTTTTGCTTTTTTCTTAGCAGTCTTTTCTGCATCAGTTTCTGATATACACCCAGCAATAACTAACATCAAAACTAATCCAAAAATAACAAAGAGTTTAGAGTTCATAATCTGATTATTATAATAATAATGCTTAAAAACTTATTTAGAGCGCTTAGTATATGGAAATTCCAATAAAGGACCTCACATTTTTATTCGGATTGATATTTGTATTCTTTATTGGGATTGGAATCTACTTAATATATAGAAGAACAAAAACCCAGAAAGCGCAGCGAGGCGAGCATTACGACCTAAAATCACTAATGCTTCCATATGATAAAAAACTTCCCCTAAAGCAGAATTTAGCGAATATATTTGTTTCGCCATATTTTTGGATTATAGAGTTTATAGTTCTAGCACTATTAAGCTATTTTGTAGTTAGTGATTATATACTAGGAGAAAGTAGAGAAGATGTACTTTTGGCATTTTTTGCATCTGGTTTAGTTTCCTTGGGTTTCACTTTTATTTATACAATTGTAATCTGGTATATAGATCATGATGAACCTGAGCCACTAAGGTTTATACCAACGCTATTTCTATGGGGATCTTTTGCAGCCTTAATGGCAATTATAATGAATACTGAGATTTTAGGCTGGATAGAATCAAACTGGCCTGGCTCTGGTGAAACTACGCTTGTGCTTTTTGTTGCACCTTTACTGGAAGAATTTCTTAAGGCATTAGGACTTTTCGCTTTATTCTATCATAAAGAATTCGATGACACAATGGATGGAATATTCTACGGGTTTTTAGTTGGAATGGGATTCGCATTTATAGAAGACTGGAGTTATTATATATTCTATTCGCCATTTGAACTGGGCATAGGACAATGGCTGGAGCTTATATTTGTAAGAACTGTTGCAACTGGCGCAGGCCATGGAATATTTACAGCAATAACTGGTGCACTATTAGGATTAGTAAAAACCGGACACATATCTAAAAGAGGGTTTTTATCCATATTACTAATTTCTGCAATAGTTCATTTCCTGTTTAATCTACTTGGCTTTGCAAATGCAATAGCCCAGGTAAATGTACAAATATTAGGAATGGTTATTTTAATTGGTTTATTATTTGTTGGAATAAAAATGGCGCTTAGTAAATATAAGAAGAAACAGAAAAAAACTATTCCCTAGGAGCCTCCCATAACTTTTCACATATACCATTGTGGCACTCATAACCAAGACCACACGATATGGATTTATGCTTTGGACATGCTGCTTCTCTAACTGAAGAAAGCGAGGCGCACATATCTTCTTCTGTCTTTGTTGATCCGTCACTCATTGTAAATGTAACACTGCCTTTTGTATATTTATCTTCCCCATCGCTATCATTGCAAGAAACAACTGTTAATTCTACTTCTGGCTCAGATGTTGCTGGTTCATCTCTTGGACCGCTTGAAGGTGGCGGAAGTGAGTAGTCATAACCACTTTCAATGGTTTTCTTTTCTTTTGTTGTGCAAACACCATCAACACAAGGACCTGCTGGGCAGATTATTTTCCTTACACCAAGGTTAATTCCACTCTTTGGACAAACTGCTTCATCTAATGTATCAGATGAATAACATTGATCTTCTTTGGTTTTCTTTGTTCCGTCACTTAGTTCAATAGTAACACTTCCCTTTACATTCGCATCCTCGCCATCACTATCATTGCAAGAAACAACTGTAACCTG
>Ga0209541_10005973_pt1 | contig 21006 bp, 22 predicted proteins | sample RifCSPlowO2_01_FD_184027 | JGI IMG/M metagenome (GOLD analysis project Ga0209541, IMG submission 184027) | Groundwater microbial communities from Rifle, Colorado - Rifle CSP2_plank lowO2_0.1 (SPAdes) (version 2) | ecosystem: Environmental > Aquatic > Deep subsurface > Groundwater | place... | reverse complement strand
TTGATAATCCCACGTCACTTTTTATATATCACCCTTGTAAGTTTGTACTCAGCTTAAATATTGGTTTATAAACCTTACTAATTTAGGTTCTGTAACATAAACGGTTGATAGAACATAATTTAGAAAAATAAAAAGAAAAATGCTATCTAGTCATTTGGGCAGTTAAACTATCTTGAACTTCCGCATGAACCATTTTATAGGTTCTATTTAACTTACCTAAAAGTAGGTCCCTACTAGAGTCTATTAAATTATTTGCTAGAGGTCCATATACAATAGAATATCTTGTAGTATCTGGTTGTCTGTCTGTGAGTGAAGGTGGACCTTCTTCGTAATCAACGTGGTTATTTGAATCTATTAAATATCCAATACCATGAATTGTCCTTAGATTTATTGGTTCTTTGTCAAGTATTGCTCCATGGTCTCTGAAGTTATCTCCTAGAGAACCGCTGTAATCAGCATCTTGAAATATGTAACTTTCATTTCCTTGGTCTGGGATATATTCAGTATATAGAATGCTCTGAATTTGGAATCTTTTTGCAGGTGTTATACGGGCTTTACTGTGAACCATAAATACCGTGCCCTCTGATATCCTCCCATGGTACAAGATTGTTGGGTTTTCACGTTGCAACGGAATACCAGCCAAATGAGCAATATGTGTGGAAAAATCAAATATATTGTCTTTTATTTCAGGTTTTGGTCCACAAGCTAAAGCTGTTCCTAAAGCAACTGATGCTAAAGATAATCCTAATTTACTTCTTAAACTCATTTTTATCTCCTATCACCATAAAGCTTTTTTAGTATAAAAAGCTTTTTAAGTCTATCTTATTGACTTGTAGCCATAATTATCAAATCTAACCATTTATTCTTTCCTAAATTTAAGTTAATCTCTGCTTTTTCTGATGGTGTCATTTTAATGCCTTGGTGTACTCTAATGAAATTATACCAAACACAAAATAATTCTAAGGTCAAAGTAGCACTATATATTTTCTTAAATCCTCTAATGACTTTAATTCTTTCTCTTATTGTTCCTTGAATTCTCTCAATTATATTATTTCTTTTATCTACACTTGCTTTTAGCCTAGTATAATATTTCTTATCTTGACTTCTTCTACTTAATCCCCATACTTTTCTGTATGCTTTTCTATAACCAGCTAATGAATCTGTAAATAAGTGTAAAGGTTTATTCTTAGCTTTTAAGAATAAAATCTTAGCATTTTTACTATCTCTTTTAGTAGAATAATGAGTAGAAACTAAAAATCTAGTTCCTTTATCTACCATGTCCCAGAAATAATGCTGTTCTTTATTACATTTAACAAATATTTCATCAGCATGGAATATTCTACTTAAATTTGGTTTTAAACTATCTGTAAAGTTTTTTATTATCTTGCTAAATTTAATTATCCATCTCCAAACACTCATGTGAGAAACGCCGTCTAAAGTAAATTGCCTTATATGATATCTAATTTTCCTTAAAGAAAGTCCATTAAAATATAAATCTAAACAACTAGTAATTAACTGCCTAGATTTCTTCATTCTATAAAAACCATCGTTTATAGTAAAACATTTACTGCAATTCTTACATTTATATCTCTGTTTAATTTCATTCTTAGTTTTTCTTTTACACCATTTAACTATATTTTCTGATTTACAGAAAATACATCGATAGTTTTTTATATTCTCAGAATATTGCCTATTCTGAGGTTTAAGGTGTTCGCGCATTTTAAATCTCCCAGCCGAAGCTTCGGCTTTGGTTGGCACTTTTGATAACCGATAAACATAAAAGCGCTGGTAGATACATTCTTTAAGGATGGAAACCCTATTTCTTGTATCTACCTAACCTCAGCTAAGGCTACTTTTTATAATACCATCTTATATATAAACTTACCGTTTTATTCTGCTTTTTTTACCTATGAAGTATGCAACGGCTAAAAAGGCAAAGTTTATATATAAGATTATTCTTACAGAATTATGGCAAAAATTGGTTCATTTGAATATCCGGACTTTCATTTCAAAAGTTTATTGGATGCAATAGAGATTTTGGTGATAAAATTTAATGGAAAAGCAAATAGTAGTAAGACTTTTGCTGAAGCACTAAAACATAAATCTGATAAGTCTGGTGCTTTCTTACGTAAGATAGCCGATTTAAGAAGATATGGTCTTATTGAAAAGAGGGATATCATAGCAACTAACATAGGAAAGAAAATAGCAAAACCTCTAAGAGGTGATGACGAACGTAAAGAAAACTTAAACATAGCTATGAAGAATATGCCTTTATGGATTAAATTATATGAAAGACTAAAGACCAAAACGCCCAATTTAGATGAATTTAAATTACAATTAGCAGAAATAACTCAGGATGAAGATGAAACAAGAAAGAATGCTGACAAAATTAGAAACTTATATATAGAAGCTATGTCTTATTATAATGAAAGTTTAGAGGCAGAAAATAACGGTAATTATAGCAATTATGAAAGTAACTCTAATACTCCAGAAGATAAAAAAATTCCATTATCAAAAAATATGATAGATGCAAAAGCAGGAGATGTGTATATTAAACTTCCAAGAGATAAAGCTTCTATAAAAGTTGCAGAACAATTAATTAAGATTCTAGAGTCTCAAATAAAAGAATCTGATATTGAAGAAAAATAATTTATTTTCTTATCAACCGTTAAAGTTACAGAACCCAAAAAACCAATATTTAAATATTAGAAAAAAACTAAAGTTTAAACATGAATTTTGACATATTAAATAAAATTCTTCTAGCTATTCTAGTCATAATTTCATTTTTACTTGTTCTAGGACAACCATCAATAGTAAAAGTTCTATTATTAATAGGATCAATTTCTTCAATATATAATTTATTTAGTGTTAAAGCTAAAACTAATAAGAAAGCTTTAAATAAATAATTGGAAGTTAATTCTCCTAGTCTGGGCCCGTAGCTTAGCCTGGTGGAGCGCTGATCAACAAGGAAGCGTTTTCCCTTTGAGTGAAAGTCTTATATGAAGGTTAAGCTAATAAATCTCTAAGAGAGCCAGAAGTCGCCGGTTCAAATCCGGTCGGGCCCATTCTTATTTTTCTTTTAATTAGATAGATTTAAAAAACCTAATTTGCCATAAATTCTTTAAGCTCCGTTAGTCTAGCCCGGTCAAGGATTCGGATATTCATAAAAAGAATAGAATAACCCTTTCGAGGTAACTTTTGAGAAAAGCTTCATCAAAAACCGGAGACAGGCTGAGACCCGGGTTCAAATCCCGGACGGAGCATTAATAAAATTTATAAACAAGAGAAATATACTAAAATTATGTCTAAATCTTTAGAGAATCTCTCTTTAATTCTAGTTTTAGTTCCAATTGTAATTCTTCTTATTCAAGCTATTCTTAGAGGATTTACAATCTTCGATAGAGGACTGATTTCAATAATATTAGCACTAATCTCTTTAGTAGGTTTTATTCTTTCCATTATATCTTTACTTAAAAAACCTATAAACTCCTGGAAGCTTATTTTAGCAATAATAGTATTCATAATATTCATGTCATGGGAAATTTGGAGATTTTCTAATGTGTCTGTAATACAACTAATTAAAGCTCCTTAAAATAAATAGAAACAATATTCATAACTTTTTTAAAGCCTTCTGAATATCAAATACTTATGAAAAAAAGACTTATATTCTTAATTTCCATTGTAATAATCTCATCATTTAGTATAGCTTTTGCTCAAATAAAAACAGCAGATTATGAAATACCATATGGAGCAAGAGAACTAATAGACTTAAATAATCAAAATCTTGTTCTTGTTAGACTTCATGAAACTTCAAGAGTTAGCTTTAGATATCCGGGAAGAACAAAAAACACTATGCAAGTGAATAATATCTCAAAATATGGCATAAATGTAACAATGCTAGGAGATGCTTTTGATCCTGGCTTAGATGTATTTATAAAAGCAGAAGATTACTATAGAGTCTTTGCAAATAAAGATAAAATTCCAGATGTAGTTATAGAACCGAAGGTATATCAACTAAATGAAGATCCTACACAAAGAACTGTAGTAGTTTTACTAAGAACAGTAGAGATTATTCAAGGTAATTCTCCAACAAATAATCCTGTAGAAGTTAAAGGCAATAAAGTAAGTGGTAGTGCAGTCACAACAGTAGAAGAAAAAGATTATAGCCAAGAAATTTTTCTTTATTCCTCAATAATTATTGGAGCAATTTTACTTGGTCTTCTATATTTTTACTTCGAAAGAAAAAACAATAAAAGTAATAAAGAAAATTTAAGTAGTGAATTTAAAAACTGAACCCATATTTTCTTCAATAATTTCTCCATTTAAAGCATTTATCTTGATATTTAGAATATTAAAACTGCCCATTATAATTGTTACATTCCATAAAACTTCATTTAAATTTTGAAGTATAACTATAGTCTTATAAGGAGATTCTCCTTTATACTTTTCATTAATAATCTTATTTGTTATTTCTTTCACTTTATCTAAATCAATTTTAACTTCATTAATATTAAGTTCATTAATTTTCTTAGGAGTTTTACTAAAAACTTTATCTGTATTAGTGATAATTACATTATTTTGCAAGAAATAATTTGTAATTAATTTTGTTTTAGGATTATAATAATCAATTTGCCAATTATCTTCTTTATCATCTAAACAAAAAATAGAACATAAATAAGAATTCTTATTATCTAAAAGCCATTTTTTATACTCATCAGATTTTTCAATTAAGTTTAGTTTTTCTTTAATAATATCTAGCATTTAATTTATCCAACAAATATTGGTCTTTTTGATAAATATCTTGGTAAGGATAGTGCTTTAAATGGCATATTTTTTGTTTCATTATTTATTAATTTAATTAATTCATCAATATTAAATGTTTTTTGTTGATTTTCTTCTCTTATTCTAACATTTAACTTATTTTCTTTAATTTCTTTCTCACCAACAACAACAATATAAGGAATCCACTCAAGTTCTGCTTTCCTAATCTTTTTTCCTAATGTATCTTTAGTATCATCTATATCTACTCTAATCTTATTTTCCTCAAATTTTTTCTTTAAATTATCTACATATTTTAAATGGTCATCTACAGAAATTGGGATAAACCTTACTTGTATTGGAGTCATCCACAAAGGAAAACTTGGATTTCTTCCTTCTTTTTGAAGCATTGCATTTTTCTCTAGTAAAGCATATATAACTCTTTCAATAGCTCCAGACGGAGATAAATGTAAAATTAACGGATGTTGTTTCTTTCCTTCTTTATCAACGAAATTAATATCGTATCTTTCTCCATTTTCAACATCTATTTGATCTGTAGATAATGTGGCAGCTTTATCTAGAGCATCTACAAAATTAATCTCATACTTAAAAACATAATAAAAGAACTTTTCTTCCCAAATTTCAATTAAAGCAGGTTTATTCCATACTTTAACTAAACTATTAATAAATTCCTTATTTTGATTGTAAAAGTCTTTTGTAACTCTTATTGCATATTCAAAATCATTAGGTATTGAAAATCCAATTCCTTCTAAAGTATTTTTTGCTAAATCAAATCTAACTTTTAATTCTTCTTTTGCTTGGCTTAAATCTTGGCATAAACAATGACAATCAGGCATTGTAAAACTTCTTAGCCTTCTTAAACCTGTTAATTCCCCTCTTTGCTCAACTCTAAAGCTCTTTGCCAGTTCATAAATTTTTACAGGTAAGTCTTTATAAGAAATAACCATATCATGAGCTATTAAAAACTGTCCAAAACATGCAGCAAATCTAAGGAATGTTTTTTTATTTGGAGTTTGTATTGTATATTGTCTTGCTGGAAATCTATTTATATAACTCTTTACTGAAGGATGTTCATAATCATACATAATAGGAGTTTCTACTTCCAAAGCTCCATAGTCAATCATTTTTTCTGTAACATATTGCTCTATTAAAGATTTCATTAATCTTCCTTTAGGATAGAATCTCTGATTTCCTGGATCACTTCCAGGTTCATAATCAGCCAATTCCATTTTCCTCATTAAAGTAACATGAGGAGGTTCTTGTTTTACAGCTCGTACTTTTTCAATTTCATAACTAGCCAACTTCTCTAATTTCATATATTTAGAAAAATTAAATCCTTGAATTTTATTATTCTTCATAGAAATCTCATTTAATTTCCCATTTATATCTAAAATAAACCAAGAACTCTTTAATTTTTTCTCATTTTTTACAGCTTCAGAAACATCTTTTTCATTAATTTCTTCCAAATTAATTACTCTTGAAAGTTCACTTAATGGATGTCCTTTACATTTAATTTCAAAAGCTTTATACCAACCAAAAAGAACTCTAGTAACATCAAACTTTTTAGCCTTTAACTCTTTCTCAGCTAATTTTAGTATTTCTAAAGCTATTTTTGGAGAGGCCAAATTTGAACTTAAATGAGCATAAGGATAAATAATAATTTTATTACACTTAACTTGTTTAGATATATCTTCAATTTCTTTTGCTAATTTATTAGAAATAACATCAATATTTACCTCATCACTTTTTTCTACAGCTGTAAATACTACCAAACATTCTTTAAACTCTTCTTTTTTCTTTATTATTTCTTCTGCATTATTTATAGCCTTTTTTTGAGGTTCTACTATTAATTTATCAGCATGAATTGTTAATATTTTCATGTTAAGAAGTGCCTCTACTCAATTTATAAATATTCCGATGCTTATCTTAAAAAAGAGTAAAATATAAATACTAGTAATTCAACTTTATGTATATGAAAAAGAGAGTTTTAATATTAATATTAATCTTTTTAAGCATTCTTTTTGTTATTCAAAACACGAAAGCAGAAGTAGTAGTAACTTCAATAAGATCTAATACCTTTAATTTAGGAGATCAAGTCTCATTAAAAGGATATGTAAGAGCTCCTTCAACAGATACCTGGACACTAACTCATAACTTACAATGTGATGGTAGAATAACTCAAATAAATAAAAGAGTTCTAAGCCTAACTTTTGATCAAAGAATAGATTTTGATGAAAACATTAGATTAAATGACTTTGGTTCTTGTAATTTTATTGTTAAATTTGTAAGTAATTCAGGTACTACGGAAGAAGCCACATCATCAAACTTCTTAGTAACAAAAGAGTTAAGAGGAGATTTTAACCTAGACAAGACAAAAGTTCATTTTGGAGATCAAATTAAATTAACAGGAACAATAAAAAGATTAGATGGAACTTTAGTTAATGGTTTTGGAAGTGTAGCAATAAAAAAAGACAATGAAAATTATTTAGTTTCTTCAATTAATATTTTAGATGGTTCATTTAACTATGAAACTTCAATAGATTCACTACCCCAAGGCAATTATAACTTTGAAGTTACTGCAAGAGATATCTATGGAAATGAACAAGTTTTTAGAAATATAGCTCAATTCGAAGTTACAAATAAATTAACATTAAATTTTAAATTATCTAATGTAGATGTTAATCCAAGTTCTAGAATTGACATTAATGGAAATGTCTTAAATGCAAATGGCAAGCCACTAAAAAGTGGAGAAGCAATAATAAAAGTAGATTTCGATGAATTTAGGGCTGTTGTAATAGATGGTTCATTAGATTTCTTCTATAGTGTTCCAAAAAACATAAATTCTGGCGAGCATACAATGACAATATCTGTAAAAGATGAATATGATAATGCAGGAGAAACAACACTAAAATTTAAGGTTAATCCAATAACCTCAAAGCTTGACGTAGAAACAGATAAAGAACTTTATAGACCTAAAGACTTAATTACAATAACTCCATTTTTATATGATCAAGCAGAAGATCCTATTAGTAAAGAAGTTACAATAGTTATAAAAAATTCTAAAAATGAAGAAGTTATTACAAAAACTGTAGAAAGTAACTCTGAAGCAAAATTCAAATTAACAGATTACGCAAATCCAGGAAAATGGAAAATAACTGCGTCATCTTCAGGATTATCAGATGAACTAGACTTCGAAGTTGGGGAAGTAAATGACATATCAACAACTTTAGAAGACCAAAAAATTATTGTCAAAAATATTGGAAATATAAAATATGTAGAAGACATAGAAGTAATCGCAGAAGGAGAAGATAAAATCTATACAATTAATAAAAGAACAAACCTCAATCCTGAAGAAAGCTTTAAAATTTACCTATATAAAGAGATTCCACCAGGTACATATACAATTTTAATTTCAAATACAAAATTTAAACAAGAATTAGTTGTTGTAAAAGATGAAAGATCTGCAGGAGATAAAATAGGAGATTACTTCAATCATGTAACGGGAAGTGTAGTACAAACTAAAGGCTCAACTAGTTCATATAAACCCTTACTTTCAATATTCCTAGTTTTACTATTTATTTTACTTTTAATGTTTTCATTTAGATTTTCTGCAAGAAGAAAAATAAATAGAAGAAGAGAATATCAAAGAAATCTTGGAAAAGAAACATTTAGTAAAATAATGAAAGAAAAAGAAACACAGATGCAAAAGACAGAAGTTAAAGATAGACCCCAATTTAGAAGAGGCTTTGGAATTAAACAAGAAAGTCAAGAAATGACTGATTTAAAAAGAAAAATTGAATCTGATTTAAAAAAATCTCCAGTTTCTCATGATAATAATATAGAAGTTAGATCTAATGTTAATTATACAAATAATACAGAAAAAAAGAATGAAAAAAAAGGTTTATTTAGAATGTTTGACTAAAAAAGGCATTTCCTCTTTAATTGCTACTGTACTTCTAATTGGATTTACAATTACAATTGCTGCATTAGTCTTTAAATGGGGTAGTGTTTTTACAAAAGATATTTCTGAGGAAACAAGTTATAAATTAGCATCAGGTTTAGAATGCACAAAGACAATTAATCTAGTAACTGAAAATTCATGTATTATAGGTAATAAATTAAGAATTATAATAACTAATAAAGCAGATAGAAATTTAAAGGGCGCAATTGTAAGAATAATTAATTCAAATGGTCTTGTAAATCAAACAGATATAAATCAAGTCATAGGACCTTTCCAAACAGTTAATTTAGATGGTTTTTACAATGGCCTACCTAAAGACCTTATTAATGCTGAAGTAACTATTATTCCAAAAATTGATGTCTCTGGAAACACTGAAATTTGTCCTGCTAAGATATTTAAATTTACTGATGGTATGTGTCAAAATATTATAAATTATGGAAGTTTTGAAGGTGTAAATGTACTTAAAAACCAAATAAATCCAGATCCGGAAAACTTTAATGTGTGGTACGACTTTCAAATAAGTTCTGGTTCCATTATAGATAATACCGAGGTGTTGGGTACTAAAATCCTAAAGATTAACGATTCAGTCCAGCCAGTGTCCCAAATTTATCAACCAATAAATGTAACAAGTAGTACAGAATATACAATTTCTGGTTGGATTAAAACATTAAGTAGTGACTCAGGTAAGATTATGGTATTCTATCCCACAGCTTGTGGGGGTTCAGTATCCACAAACTCAGTTTCAACAAACAACCAATGGCAACATACTAATGCTACATTTACCGCACCTTGTACTGGAATAGCTGCTGTGATATTAGAATCAACTGTAAACAATCCAGGTGGGTACAATCTATTTGATGCAATTCAATTATATGAATCTTGAATGAAAATAATATCTTTATCTTCTTCAAAGTTATAAACTTTCAAATTTTTCTCAATTAATTCTTTAAGGAATTTAAAATTTTTAGCCCTTTTTAATAATGTAATTACAATTTTACCTTTAGAAACTCTTTTCATCTCTAAAATTGCTTTTTCTGGATCATCAAAGTTATGAATTGCCGTTACACAAATTACAACATCAAAACTTTTATCATTAAATTGAAGTTTCTCAGCCTTTCCAAAAATAACATTATTATTAGCTTTTTTTAATAAACCTTTACTTATATCAATTCCAGTATAATCCTTAAATAAATAAGAGTAAAAAGCAGTTCCACAACCTATATCTAAAACCTTTTCATTTTTAATTTTTAATTCTTTAATAATGATTTCTACTTTGTTTAACTGCTCATCCCCATATAATTCATTATAACCGTCCGCTATACTTGAGTAATAGTCCATAAATATACTTAAATAAGAAGGCTTATAAATATTTTATATTTTTAAAGTTCTATGCGGTGGTAGTTTAGTGGTAGAATCGTACCCTGCCAAACTAGAATAGGTTTCTATCTAGTGCATTACGGTATGGACCCGGGTCCGAATCCCGGCCACCGCATCTATTAATATTTGTAGTTTTCTTGGATTTGATAAGCCAACAATGTGCAAAAAATTATTCATTTCAGCTTTTCTAATAGTAATTTCATAACAAATTTGGCAATTAGGCCTAGGATCTACCACAGTTCGAAATGTGTGTGTAACATTAAATTGGGTTAGTATGCGGGATACTTGTTCCATCAATGCAAACGAAATAGTCTTAAGTCTAATTCTATAATTTTGAACATTCCCATCTGTATCAAACAGTCCTCTTACGAAGTACCTCATAAATTCAGGAGAGTAGTAGTCAAGACCTCTTTTTAAACAAACATTCTTAGTTTTGTCTTTCATGATTAAGTGAGAGTCTATAAACTCATAGATTTTTTTAGAATAAATTCTCATTGTTAACAGCTTTGGGCCTTCATAATAAATCTGAACTTTTCTTTTAAAATTTATTTCAATTAATTTTTTTAGGTAGAGATGATAATCATAGTCGTCTATTCTATTAAGAAAAATTCTGATGCTATAGTGTCCCTTCTTTTTTTCATAATAAAAAGATCCATCACCCGAAAACGCTCCTAGAAACTCACCTTTAATGTAGTCTTCTTCAGGTATTATTGCTATGGAATTCCTACGTCCTTTTATTTTTTTATAATGATAATAAACAGAAGCCTTAGAAACATTTAATTGACTAGAAATTTTTGGTATTGAAATACCTTCGTAAATCATATTCTTTATTCTAATAGCTTTTAAAGATTCCATTATATTGAAATATGTAAGTTATTAAATAATTTAATTAGTTTTGAATATACCTTTTGGAGGTGCTCCTTTTAAGACATCAACAAATAAAATATAGTTACTAGATATTTTAGTCCTCCTACTAGAGGCTCTGCCCTTAGCGGGTTTATTTTATGGTTTCGATATTTTCCAAATTTCTAGGAAAAATTTCTTATATTGCTGAGCTATTTGTTTAGATACAATTTCAATAGCAGTGGGTCTTTCTCCCCAAACCCAATTAATAACTCTATCATTAATTATCATTAAACCTAAGGGTAGGTTAATATTAGTGAACTTATATTTCATATCTTTAATATCCAAATAATTCCGTTCAAATTCTTTTTTAATTGAAATATTAGCAATTAACCGATCATCAACTTTTTTCTCAGACAACTGCATATGGATACCCCTTAGAAACCTTGAAGCTAGTTCTGAAGTTAAATAATCATCTTTAAATGCAAATACATAATAATAACTTTTATTGTTTAACTCTTCTAAAATAAAGTCAAACATTGATTTTATAGCTTTATATCCTTCATATACCGTAGCTATTTGCTTTTCTTTTGAATATTTTTGTTTTTCTTTTAATTTAGGTAATATTTCAGAAAATCTTTTTTCTTTTTCTTTTAAGATATTTAGAATTTGCTTAGGGTCTTGTGCTTGAAAATACTTTGTTTTTGATTTTATGATGAAACTTACTAAACCTTTGTCAATTAATTTTTCTAAAGTTTGATATACTTTTGAGTGCTGCAATCTTGTTTTTGCTGCTATAGGCCCTACTGTTGTTGCCCCTAATTCTAGTAGTGCTAAATAAACCTTAATTTCTCTTTCTGAAAATCCTAAGTCTCTGAATATTTCTTCCATACTTATAACTAAGATTCTGGTCTTATTTAAATCTTTATATTTATATCTCCAAAGGGGGTAAATAATACTTATATAGACTTGTGTATTTCCTTTAGAGTGATTAAAATGAAACAAGAAGAACACAATAAGAAATTTAGATTCAGGGAATTTGTTAATAGTGTTAGAAGGTTCGCTAAAGGAGAAAATGATTACCATTTGGATAGTATGATATGTGACGTAGTTTTGGGTCGTTATGGCTCTAGTTATTATCCTGATGAATTAAATGAAGATATAAAAGAAATAGCGATGGTTATCTTAGAGACAAATTCTGTGGCAAGCTTAAGGGATCGTGCAGAAAGAGTTGAACTTAGTGGATATGATCCACTGATACGTAAATTGGAAGAATTGGAGGAAAATAGAGATTACAGAGCACAAAAAATAAAAGAATTCTTACAAAGACACAGGTATGTAAGGAGAGTTGTTCCAATTAGTGAGAGATTAGAAATTTCAGATGAGAGATTAGAAGAATTAGCTAAACGAATTAAGCCAGTAGTGAGATATGGCGGGAAATTGTACTATATAAAAGATGTTGACCTGAGAAAAATTGCTTTTACATGGTCACAAGAATTTAAAGGAGAAGCCAAAGGATTAGAGGAATTAACAAGAATAAGAACTTATCACACATTTAGTTATCCTGGCTTTTTTAAGCCGTCAATAGCAGAAGTATTGGCGCAAATACCAAAACGGCATTTGCCACAAACTTTAGCATTTGAAATTCCTATAGATATAACAGACGCAGATCCAGAGTTTTGTGGAGATTATCATAAAGCTAGGACAATTTTGTATAAGAAATCAGAAAAATAATTCATTACATCTTTTTAGTTCTTTTTATGCCCCGTAGAGTTTTCATTACACTTTTTGTGAAATTTATAAATATACTCTACATACCGCATTCTCTAATAATCAACTACTTGAACTATGTATTTTACTGTAATTAAATAGATTTTTTAAGCTTCTTAAGTTCTAGTTTTGAAATGACTCCACCAATCCACGTAGAATTTGCATCAGTTCCAAGAGGTTTAGAAAAATTTCTGGTCCAGGAAGGATATATAAGAACTGATAACAGATCACACGCTAAAGAATTTAAAGATTTTAGTAGGAAAGATGGTAGAGGTCCATCTTTATTTTATGATGCTTTTACCTGTCTTCGTGGTTTTGATGTAGCTGTCCTATTAAAGATACATTATGATAATTCAAATAATAGTCAATTAAATGGCGCTTATGATTTGGCTAGGAAATTGCTGCTAAGATTTAACGTCACAGTATATTATCCATTAACTGACATAGAAATCACAAGTAGAGAATACAGAACCCAAGCATAATGGTAATCACTTAAGATTTAATTTTTCAATAATGTCACTAATCATCTCAGATGCAACTTCAGGATACCAAAAATTTAGGAATCTGCTAGATTCAACTTCAATAACAACCTTGCCATTTAATGGACACAATTTTTTTCTTGGTCCAAGCGCCAAGCTCCCATCAAATGCATATTCTAAAGTAATTTGTGGAGCTGGTGCATTCTCAATAACGCTTTTAACAGCTCTAAGAAAGTTCTGAGGATTAAACTCTTCTTTTAAATACTTATAATACTTTGGCGAAGAAAAAACCTTAATCTTCTCAACATCTTGCATTAAATGACTTTTATATTCCCCCTTAACTTTATCCAAATCAAAAGCGCCAAAAACTCTCAGGATGTTAGAAACAAACCTTTCTTCTTCAAAGAGAACCATCTTTTTGTAAGCAGGCTCAATTTTCTTTAAAAATTCATAGTATTTGATGTTGACTTCTCTAATTACGTCTTTAATTTTGTTCTTATGCTCACCATCATTGAATACTACAATATCCATTAAGCTAGACATATTTTTAATTCTAGTCAAAGCCCTATGTATCAAAATTATGCATTCGCCCTTACTCACCTCCCCCCAAAAGTTTTCATAAATTTCTAACCTATTATTATAATCTATTTCATCTTTGGCAACCCAAGCAAATTTTTTTCTGTAATCATGCAAAACATCACTATCTATTGCTTCTTCCATAAATGGTTTAAACATCTTTAATGCTATTTCCATACTAGGAATATCTCTATTCAAGTCAACACCCCATAATCTTTTTCTTGATACATTTGCTACTACCAAAGTCCCGCCCATCTTTTTCCAACATAAACTTGCCACGGTTTCCGAATTATCATCCCTGGCAGTCGAAGTTTCGAAAGCTGGTCCAGAATGGGGGGTAGCAATTACAATATTATTTTCTTTGTCTTGATACACTGAATAGCCTGCCTTAAAAGATATAATCATAAATTAAAATAATTTATATACATATTTAAATTTATTTTCATTTGATTATACATGACTGAAATAAAATTCAAAGAGTCGTTCATAAAAAGATATGAACAACTAACAGATATAGAAAAGTTCAAAGACATAACATCCAAATACTTAAGAAGAAGTATAAGAGTAAATACCTTAAAAACTAATATAAATCAATTAACTAATAGACTTAATAAAGCTTTTACCTTAGAAAAAGTCCCATGGTGCAATGAAGCTTTTTTTGTAGAAGGAGAAAGAAGAGATTTGGGAAATCTTATTGAACATAGTCTTGGTTATTTTTACATCCAAGAAGCAGCTTCATTAATCCCACCACTAGTTTTAGATCCAAAAGAAAACGAAGTAATACTAGATATGGCTGCAGCTCCTGGATCAAAAACTACACAGATGGCAGCAATGTTAAATAATTTAGGCATTATTATTGCTAACGATGTTAAATTTGAAAGACTAAAGTCTCTTTATATAAACCTTCAAAGATGTGGGGTTTCAAACACCATAATGACACTATCCCACATCAGTAGTATTAAAGGCTTGAGTTTTGATAAGATATTGCTCGACGCACCTTGTTCAGGAACTGGAGCAATTAGAAAATCTTTGGGAACCTTGTTGATGTGGAATCCAAATATGATTAAAAGAATTTCAAAATTACAAAAAAAACTAATAATGACAGCTTTCGAAAACCTAAAAGATAATGGAGTCCTAGTTTATTCAACATGTTCCTTAGAACCTGATGAAAATGAAGGAGTAATAGACTATCTATTAAGGAGTCATGATAATGCACAATTACAAAAGATAGAGATTGAAAATATAAAAAGAAGTTCTCCAATTTTAGAATTTGAAGGTACTTCATTTAACTCAGAAATAGAAAAATGCCTTAGAATATGGCCACAAGATAACGATACTGAAGGCTTCTTTGTTGCAAAGATTAGGAAGATTTAAATATAGAAATTAACAATTATTGTTTATGCAATTTAAGAATGTTTTAATTCTATATTTTTTAACTCTATTAATTTCAAGTTGTCAGAATAATAGTAGAGAACAAATTTGGCAAAACAGCACTGTGAATATTTCAAGATTTGGAGATTATGATGGTTACACGTTGGGCCAAGTACAATGGTTTGTTTTAAAAGGAGAAGTCTATCAAAACATAAGCACCATTGATCTAAAAAACTTTTCTGAAGATAAGTTGAATGAAAGACAAAGAGAATCATTTACTGTAATTGAAACTGATAGTGTAGATTTGGGATGGGCAGCTTCTTATGATGCGAGAGCTAAAATTGATTTCCATAATGAAATAATTTGGATACAAACTGGTATGAATTGGCATAATAGGTATGCGGGTCATGAGGGTGGTTGGATCCAAAGAGGATTTCAGCCAATTAAAGGAGACAAAATTGAATTAGTATATATGTATAATTCTTCAAATTTAACTATATACTCAGTATCATTCATTTCGTAATAGTTAAAACTATCTTAAAATTCTCTCAATATTTTTTTTATCTTCTTCAGTGTCACAATCAATGCTAAATTCAGGACAATTCACAAAACCAATATTGACTTTATATTTTTTAGACAATCTGTTTTCAAAATTTTCTTTTTCTGGCAGCAACCAGTAAAAATTTCTATTTTTATTAAGCAAGACCAAAAATCTAGACACTAAATATAGATAAGTCGCTTGAATAATCCCAAAAATGCCAAAGTTTTTTAGTATATAAGGAAAAAACTTAAAATTCCTTAATTGTCTTCTAACACTTTCTAATTCTCTATTTTCATAAATCAACTGTACAATTTCAATTACTTTATTATTATTTATGATATGTTTAGGCTTCACGATTAGTCCATTCACTTTTTCTGCATAAATTAGCTTTTTATTAACTCTTATAGGCTGAAAGTTGGTAACGCATATTCCAAGTAAGCCTTTAAAATTTTCATAAGGAACTAGTCCTAAAAAAATATCCGAGTTATATTTATAATATTCTTTAACTAAATCATTAATAGCTTCGCCCTTAAGCAACGGCAAATCACTTGCCAACACTAAAATTGGCACATTATCCTTTAACTTTAGTGCTCTAACCCCTTCTAAGAAATTCTGAGTTAGATTCCCTACTTGATGTACAAAAATAACGTTCTTTTTAAACCTTAATCCTTGCTTTAATTTTGTTGTGTCAGTAACAACCACTACTTTATCAATATAGTCCGAATTTAATAAAGAATCAAGCACATACATACCCATACACTTATTCTTTAAGAATAATGAGAACTTATTACCTTTAACTTTCTCCTTTGTATCATATAATTCTTCATTAGTATGGTCCCCACCAAGTATTATTGCATCCATATCAAAAGTATGGAGTGATAAATATTTTAAAGCTTGTTAAATTATTCTGTTAAACTCTATCACAATTCCACATCCTAAAAACTGTCCAAGCCACTTAATTGCCCTGTAGAAACCTTTTTATGCTCGTTATATTTTTAACACATATGAATATTTTAGATAAAATTAAGCCATCAATAAAGGAAGAAGAAAAAATAAGAAATGAAATTAATCTATTTCTTAAGGATTTAAATAAATCTATTAAAAACGCAAGAATTTCTATTGGGGGTTCCTTTGCCAAAGGAACATGGCTTAAAGATAACCACGACATTGATATCTTTATTAAATTTAATTATAACAAATATAAAAATAAAGACATTTCAAAAATCTTAGGAAAATCATTGAAAGGGTTTAAGTTTACTATACAACATGGTTCTAGGATTTATTATCAAATTAAAAGGAATAACTTGACTTATGAATTAGTTCCTGTATTAGAGACAAAAAAAATAGATAAGATCCTTAATGTTATGGATATAAGTCCGCTTCATACAAATTATGTAATGAGAAATACCACTCAAAAACTAAGAGATGAAATTAGAATTGCAAAAGCGTTTTTTAAGGCAAATAATTTATATGGAGCAGAGACCCACAAAAAATCCTTTTCTGGTTATGCGATAGAAGTTCTAGTAATTCACTATAACGGATTTAATAATCTTTTAAAAGCTACCTCAAAATGGCAAACATTAGAAATTATTGATCCAAAAAGGTATTATGCAAATAAAGATGAAATTGTAAGATTATTAAATAAATCAAAGTTAACTAGCCCATTAATTTTGATAGACCCAGTTCAAAGAGATAGAAACATAACTGCTGTATTGTCAATTAAAAATTTTAGTGAATTCAAAAAACTAGCAAAACAGTATCTTAAAACTAAATCGGAAAAGTTTTTCATTAAAAATGAAATAATTATCAATAACTTAAAAAATCATCTTATAATAGAAATAATACCTAAAAATATGTCTATTAATGTATTAAGCGGAAAAATTTCAAAATTCCTAGAGTTTATCAAAAATCACTTAGATAATGAGGGTTTCATTGTAGCTAACTATGGATGGAAATGGGATACAAAAGTTTATTTTTGGTATAAACTTAAGAAGGAATCACTTCCAAAATTGAAAAAGCATTTTGGCCCAAAGTTAGATGATAAAATAAACCTTCAAAAATTCAAGGACAAATGGAAACATAAAAGAATTTCAATAGAATCCAAAAGGGTTTTTGTTCACGCCCCAAGAAGATTCACAAACGCCATAGATTATCTTAAATACCTATTAAAAGAGGATTCCTTTCATAAAACCTTCAAAAAAGTTTTTATCTATAAAATTTAAAGCGAAAAATTTATAAACCCGGTACATATATCATGTTTAACTTGATTCTTAAGACACTAAATCACAAAGAGGGATATATATGGAATTAGACATGAACAAATCACTTAAAGGCACAACTACAATAGGAATTGTATGTAAAGACGGCATAGTATTGGCAGCAGATAAAAGATCAAGCGCAGGTTATAGAATAGCAGATAAATCTGCCTTAAAAATACACAAAATAGCTGATAACATGGCTGTTTGTATGGCAGGACTTGTTTCCGATGCACAATTAATAATAAAACTAGCAAGATCTGAGCTTATGCTTAAGAAAATAAGAAGTGATGCTCCTGAAGTCACAGTTAAAGAAGGTGCAAATTTGATAGCAAATATACTTTACTCAAACATAAGAAGGCCTAGCATGATTCCTGGTATTGTCGGATTTATCCTAGCTGGTAAAGACTCAAGAGGCTTTAGCCTTTACGACTTAGGTATGGATGGTTCTGTAACACTATTCGACGATTATGTTTCTGATGGTTCTGGTTCTGACCTAGCTCTTGGTGTCCTAGAAGCTATGTATAAAAAAAATATTCCAGTAATTGAAGGTGTTAATTTAGCTGTAAAAGCAATTAGTGCAGCAATATCAAGAGATATGCCAACAGGTAATGGAATTGATGTAATGACAATTACAGATAAAGGAGTTAGTGAAATAACTACAAGAACAATTGAAACCAAAATTTTAGTGTGAATTTTTTTTAATTTTTGAAAATGCCAAGTAAAATTCTAGATGAAATATTAGGTAGATTACCTAAAGAAGCAGGAATTGTTGAAACTGCATTTGAAGGAGCTAATATAATCCTTTATACAAAAAACAAAGACTTCTTTCTTAATGACAATACTTCTATTAAGAACATTGTAAATACTATTAAGAAAAGAATTGAGCTTAGGCCAGATCCTTCAATCTGCGTAGATAGTGAAACTTCTAAAAAAATAATTGAAGAATTAATACCTAAAGAAGCAGGAATCTCAAATATTTTCTTTGATAGTTTTAGAAGTGTAGTAACAATAGAGGCTGAAAAACCTGGGGTTGCAATAGGTAGAGCCGGAGAAATCCTCAAAGAGATAAGAAGAAAAACATTTTGGGTTCCAATGATCTCTAGAACTCCCGCATTAAGGTCAAAAATAATTGAGAACATAAGATATGTTTTATATGAAAATAGTGAACAAAGAAAAAAATTCTTAAACCAAGTTGGAAAAAAAATTTATGATGGTTGGGTCAATGAGAGAAAATCAGGCTGGGTAAGATTAACATTTCTTGGAGCAGGTAGAGAAGTTGGTAGAAGTTGCATTTTTCTCCAAACACAAGAATCAAGAGTATTATTAGATTGTGGTTTAAACACTGCAGCTAATGACGAAAGTGCCTATCCAATTTTAGACATACCTGAATTTAGTATAAAAGATATTGATGCTGTAATTATAAGTCACGCACATCTTGATCATGTTGCATTTCTCCCATACTTAGTAAAATATGGTTATAGTGGCCCTATTTATTGTACAGCTCCCACAAGAGACGTAATGGCTTTGCTTCAATTAGATTATATAGCTGTAGGCCAAAAAGAAGCAAGAAAGGCACTTTACTCAAGCTCCGACATTAAACAAATGGTAAAACAAACAATTTGTCTAGATTACGAAGAAGTTACTGACATTACCTCAGATATAAGATTAACTCTATATAACTCAGGTCATACTTTAGGAAGTGCCATGGCTCATCTCCATATTGGAAATGGTTTACATAACTTACTTTACACAGGAGATATGAAATTTGAAACAAGTAATTTACTCCCTTGTGCTGTCACAAAATTCCCAAGGTTAGAAACAGTAATCCTTGAAAGTACATATGGTGGAAAAGATAATGTTCAACCTAGTAGACAAGAGGCAGAACAATATTTGCTAGATGTTGTAAGATCTACTGTTAATAGAAGAGGAAAAATCTTAATGCCCATCCTAGGGGTTGGAAGAAGCCAAGAAATGATGCTTATTATAGAAAGAGCAATTAGAGAAGGAACAATAGAAAAAATTCCAATATATGTCCAAGGAATGGTATGGGACGTAACTGCAATACATACAGCATACCCTGAATTCTTCGACAGAAAAATAAGAAAAAGTGTTTTTCATAAAGATTATAATCCGTTTTTAAGTGATATTTTTAAGAGAGTTGGTTCTCGAAAAGAAATGCAGGATGTTATGGACTATGAAGGACCTTGTATTATTATTGCCACTAGTGGGATGATGACAGGGGGCCCAAGCGTAGAATATTTCAAACAAATGGCAGATAATTCAAAAAACTCCTTAGTTTTTACTTGTTATCAAGGAGAAGGAAGCCTAGGAAGAAGAATTCAAAATGGCGAGAAAGAAATTGTATTTCAAAATGGATCTAAGCATGAAGTTATTGAAGTTAAAATGGATATATTTAAAATTGAAGGATTTTCAGGACATTGCGACAGGAACCAATTAATAAATTTTGTTTATAGATTAAGTCCAAAACCAAAAAGAATAATCGTAAATCATGGAGAAGCTTCAAGATGCTTAGATTTATCAAGTACTTTACACAAATTAAATAACATAGAAACAATGGCTCCAAGAAATCTTGAAACTATTAGAGTGAGATAATATCTTCTTCAAAATATTCATGAACATTTAATCTATAAAATTTTTATATATTTTACTTTTACATAATATTTAAATAGAATTTACGTTATTAATGTTTATGGCTAAATCTACTGATCAACTAAGAGCTTATCTAATTGATGTTACCTTTTTCACTTGGCCAGAACCTGCCAGTGGGTATCATCATTTGGTAATTGTGTCCCAAACAGCGCCAAATAAAGAAGAATCAGAAGAAATAGCTCGAATCATTGCCTTTAGTCGTATTGGTAATAAATTGGAAGAAAGCGTATTAAATGATAAAGGATATGGTAAATGGCAGTTCAAAGGTAAATTTATTGATCACTCACATACTCCACGACCTTCAGGACCAAATGAAGTGAATGTAACTATAGATATATCGGATTTAGGTAATTTACTTACAGACTTAGAAGGCCAAATACA
>Ga0209541_10005971_pt1 | contig 21011 bp, 28 predicted proteins | sample RifCSPlowO2_01_FD_184027 | JGI IMG/M metagenome (GOLD analysis project Ga0209541, IMG submission 184027) | Groundwater microbial communities from Rifle, Colorado - Rifle CSP2_plank lowO2_0.1 (SPAdes) (version 2) | ecosystem: Environmental > Aquatic > Deep subsurface > Groundwater | place... | reverse complement strand
ATTCGTTGTTACATTCAGTCGGCTATCCAGGTTTTTAGCAAACATTTAACCCCCTAAATAAGGGTGGGAATATCCATGACTCAACTTAAGATTGGCGATATTGTGCAAATCCGGACTTCCAAAGGATTTGCTTATGCGCAATATATTCATAAACACCCACAATACGGGGCGCTAATTCGTGTTCTCCCAAATATCTACGATGCCCCAGTTCATGACTATTTACAAATCGCAGAAGAGTCGGAACGGTTTGTGGTTTTCTTTCCCCTCAGTGCAGCGGTGAACAAGCAAATCGTGTCGATAGTAGGAAATGCGCCAGTCCCCGATTTTGCAAAGAAATTTCCAACATTTAGAGCGGGGGTTGCCGATCCAGCAACAGGCAAAGTAACTACTTGGTGGCTTTGGGATGGTGAAAAAGAATGGCGGGTTGGTGATTTGACGCCAGAACAACGAAAAATGCCAATTCGCGGAATTTGGAATGACACACTCCTCATAGAAAGAATCGAATCTGGATGGAAGCCCGAGACAGACTCTGCATAACCTCACCTCAACAACAAAACCCCGCCTTCCGGTGGGGTAAACTGCTTTCTTCAGTTTTTCATATCAACCCCCTCTCCGCAAAGCTCATCACCTCCGCCCCTGCCACCACGAAGTGATCGAGCACCTTTACATCCACGAGTGCCAGCGCCTGTTTCAGTGCGTTTGTTAATGCCTCATCCGCTCTACTCGGCTCCGCCACCCCAGAAGGATGGTTGTGAGCAAAGATGACGGCTGCGGCATTTACGGCAAGAGCTCGTTTCACCACCTCGCGGGGATACACCGAGGTTTGCGTGAGCGTCCCCCGGAACATCTCCTCAGCAGTAATGAGGTGATGCTGGGCATCGAGAAAGAGTGCAATGAATACTTCATGCCCATATCCAGTGAGCGACACCTTGAGGTAATCCATAACATTACCGGGTGAAGAGAGAACATCCTGGTACTGCAACTCTTCCTTGAGCGACCGCTTTACAAGCTCCCGTGCGGCGGCAAGCTCCAGGAAGTAGAGACTGGTTCCCTCTTCGGCAAAGATGAGGGATGACAGCGAGGTGTAGAGTCCATTTGCTTTCTTCTCCCCTATGAGAATACCGAGTAATTCAGTGTTAGAACGGGTATGCATATTCATGTCGAGCTCCTTTCGTTAAAGAACAACCCGACATACATAGTTAACCATACGGCGAATAATTACATGACGTGGGAATATGCGCGCATGGCACAATTACTCACCGTGACGTCGCGCTCCTAGTCGGTATGCTTGGATGCATGACCAAGAAAGACATCAATTACTTCGGGATGACGAACAAGAGGAGGAAAGTACGGTTTGGGATCAAGGAACATGACCGACTCTCCCATTTCTACATCATCGGAAGAACCGGCACCGGCAAGTCAACGCTCCTGGAAACCCTCGCGCTCCAGGATATACAGAACGGGCGGGGTATTTGTCTCGTTGATCCCCACGGGGACTTGGCGGAACGGCTCATCCCCCATATCAAGAAATACCGCCCCGATGACCTCATCTACCTCGATGCTGCCGACATCAATCAGCCGTATGGCTACAACCCCTTGCGGCGGGTGCGGAAGGAGAAGGTTCCCTTGGCCGTATCCGGCCTCATGGAAGCATTCAAAAAATTGTTTGATGACGCCTGGGGTGTACGCATGGAGCACATCTTGAGAAACACCCTGTATGCCTTGATTGAGTATGGGGAGGCAACGCTTCCTGATGTACTGAGAATGCTCACAGATACCGGGTTTCAGCGAGCGGTGCTCAAAAAGGTGGAAAACATCCAGGTACGGGAATTCTGGGAAGGAGAATTCCCCCATTACAACCCCCGCTACCGCCAGGAAATGATCGGCCCCATCCAGAACAAGATCGGGGCCTTCCTCGCTGATCCGAGGCTTTACCGCATATTCACCGAACCTGAGACCGACCTCCACTTCCGCCAGATCATGGATGCAGGGAAAATCCTCATCGTGAACCTCGCCAAAGGACGCTTGGGTGAAGACAGCGCAAACCTCTTGGGAGCCCTACTGGTGACCACCTTGAACCTTGCCGCCTTCAGCCGAAGCGAACTACCTGAAGACAGACGCCATCCGTTCTACCTCTACCTGGACGAGTTTCAGAGCTTCACGACACTGTCCGTGGCGAACATGGTTTCCGAGCTGCGGAAATTCAAATTGGGGCTCGTGCTTGCGCACCAGCATCTTCACCAACTGGTGCCGGATGTGCGGCACGCGGTGCTCGCCAATGTCGGCACAATCATTACCTTCCGCGTCGGGCCGGAGGATGCCCTCATCCTCGCCCGCGAGTTTGAGCCAGTTTTCTCTGTGGAAGATTTGGTGAACCTTCCCAATCACGATATCTACTTGAAACTCATGATCGACGGTGCGCCGAGTGCTCCCTTCAGCGCCCGGACGCTTCACCCTGATACCATCGAAGAACAGATTTCTTAGATTAATGCGGCTGATGCAGAGGACTAGGTTTTCTCACCGTATCCCACATCAAGTCAAAGAAATCCCCGGCTTGGCCAGTCTCGTTGAGCCACGCACAGAATGCCCGAGCAGCCTCCTCGGAAGAAAACTGCACCTCCGGGAGCGCAATGACATACTCAACCGTGCGCGGGTCTGCCGGTTCCACGCCCCACCTTTCATCAACCTCATCAAAATCCGTGCGGAACTTGACCGGTTTCAACTGGAATTCACTGTCGGTATATATGCTCATGATGAAAAGCAGATAGGAGGTTGTGGAGAAAGTAATTGTAGACCAAGCCCGACGAGCCGGGACGCCATTCTCCGAAGTGCTTGAACAAAAAGATATTTGGGGAGCATAATGACCACATAACGAAAGTGGACGGCCAAGGGGGAGCATCATGGGAGTGATCGTACCAACGGGTATTGTTTCGCATTGGAGCAACATGGTGCAGGGACTCTCCTGCTCCTCAAAGGAATTCTACGATTCCATTGAGCAAGGGCTCGGGGTTCACAAGCTCACGGATATCAAGATCGAGCGGGTGAACCTCTCCGAGGGCGGTATCCTCTCCGCTAAGCGCGAATACCTGCAAATCCGGCGTAATGCCCTCGTATTCCATGTCTGTGCCGCTCCCTTCGGCAATGGCTTCTTCGTGTCCTCATGGCTCGGGGAGATACAGAAAGGATTCTGGGCGTTCGTGGCCCGCATTCCCATCCTCGGCTTCTTCGTCAGCAACGTTCTCAAGCCCCTCACCTACTACAAAGCTGATACGGAGAGCATGTTCCGGTCGCTCACCCATGCGGCGGTGCTGCAAGCACTGGATCAGATAGTGACCAAGCAGGGACTGCGGGCGCTCTCTGAGGCTGAGCGGAAGCCCGAGATGCGCGATTTCTTCGGACGATTCTAGCCTCCGAGTGCACCGTGTCTCGCTCCCCCGCCGAAATGGTGACGGAAAGCTTCTACGCTTGGGAAATGCGTGGGCGTGGCTGGCATATTGCCGACTACCCGGTATCCTTGGAGCCGCCGTACCGTCCTTTCTTCCTGCTGCCTGACCTTGAGCACCCTTCGGGGCCGATTGATGATGGGAGACGGCCTACGCTTCTCTCTTCCCTCGTGGATGCGGTAGTAACCCTGTTCAAGGGAAATGCGAATTCTGAAGTCGCCCCCTTCGAGGAAGCGCCTCCGTTTCCTGTACTCCCTGCCGAGCAGTTTGTCACCCTCACGGTGAGTGTCCCCCCGGATTTTGCGGCACAGGCGGACGTTCTCGGGAAACTCTTACTTGCCCTCTCCACCGCGCTTGAACCACTCTCCTTCGAGATCGTCGGCCACGGTGGAGAGGTTTCCCTTACGCTTACCTGTGGGGAGTCAGATAAGGCGCAAGTAATGGAAACCATTGCCGGGTATGTCCCGGAAGCGACCGTTACCGAAGGGCCGGATATCCTCATGGAGGCGTGGCATGAAGACGGAGAGAGTATCGTCATTGATTTCGGTCTCTCCTATGAATTCTTCCTTCCTCTTCAAGCAGTAAACTCCCTCAAAGTCGATCCCTACATTCCGCTAGTGTCTGCGCTGTCACAAGCGGGCAGCAACGAAACGGCCTGCTTCCAGGTGCTCTTTGAGCGGGTGCGAAATCCGTGGGAGCGAAGCATCCGGGAGGCCGTAAGCGATGGCGGGAATGGCTCCCTCTTTGCGGATGCCCCGGAGTTTGTACCCTCTGCACGGGACAAGACGAAAACGCCGCTCTTTGCTGTGGTGCTCCGCATTGCCGCACAGGGAACCACCAAAGAGCGCGCATGGAGCCTGGCACGGTCGATGGGAGGCTTCCTCCTTCAGTTTGCACGACCGGGCAGCAATGAGCTGGTGCCGCTTGAAAACGATGAGTACCCCGACGAACTCCATGAACTGGCCTTGCTTGCCCGCCAAAGCTTCCGTACCGGGATGATCCTTTCCCTGGATGAACTCTTGGGCTTCGTCCACCTCCCAGATGCATCCGTAGCTCATCCTGCGCTCAAACGGGAACGGAAACACACCAAGGCACTCCCCGATATTGCGATGGGGCACAGGTTGGTACTCGGCGAGAACATCTACCGGGGAATCAGCACCCGAGCAACACTCTGCACTCCTGACCGGCTCCAGCATGTGCATGTGATCGGTGCCTCGGGTACGGGGAAATCAACCCTTCTTTTGAATATGATCGAGCAGGACATGCAGCATGGCGAAGGGGTCGCTGTCTTCGACCCGCATGGTGACTTGATCGAGGACATCCTGTCCCGTATCCCGGAAGAGCGGGTGCGTGATGTCGTGGTGTTTGATCCCGGTGATGAAGATTGGATCATCGGCTTCAATATGCTCTCTGCCGGGAGCGAGGCGGAAAAGAACCTCATTGCATCCGACCTGGTGGGAATTTTCAAGCGCCTGGCGACAAGCTGGGGCGACACCATGAGCGCAGTCTTGGGAAATGCCGTGATAGCTATGCTGGAACATCCCAAGGGCGGTACGCTCCTCGACCTCCGCCGCTTTCTTCTCGATGACGCATGGAGAAGAGCATTCCTTGCGGAAATCCACGATGAAGAAATCTGTTTCTTCTGGGGAAAGGAATATCCCCTCATCGGCTCCCGTTCCATTGGCCCGATCCTGACGCGCCTAGATGCATTTCTCCGACCCAAGCTCATCCGGTATATGGTGGGAGAACGGCGTGGCAATCTCGACCTTGCCCGCATCATGAACGAGGGGAAGATACTCCTCGTCAAGCTTTCCCACGGCGTCATTGGCGAAGAAAACGCGCACCTTCTGGGCAGCCTCCTCGTGAGCAAATTCCATCAGCTTGCCCTTGCCCGGCAACAGACGGCCAGGGAAGACCGCCGCCCCTACTTCCTCTACCTTGATGAGTTCCAACACTTCGTGACGCCTTCAATGGCGTCCCTCCTTACGGAATCGAGAAAGTACGGGCTTGGGCTTACGCTTGCCCACCAAACGCTTTCTCAACTTCACAGCTCCCCGGTAGAGAGTGCCATCCTTGGCAATATCCATACCCGTATCGTATTCCGGGTTGACCATACCGATGCGGTAAGCCTTGCCCGAGGCTTTGCATCTTTCGAAGCAAGTGATTTGCAGAACCTTACTCGTGGTGAAGCGGTGGTGCGGATCGGGAGCGCCGGAAATGACTTCAACCTGAAAACATTCCCGGCCTCAAAAATCGAGCCAGATGTTGTGGCCACCCGGAGCGTCTTGGTACTTGAAGCATCGCGGCAAGCGTATGCCAGACCTCGTTCCGCACTGGAAGAAGAACTTCGCAAGGCGCATGCAACAGCACAAGAAGCAGCGCCTGCGGAGATTCCAAGCACTCCCCTTGCACAACAGGAAGAGTCCGATGCTGCGCGAGAAATTCTTGCCGTAGAAACACCTGAAGCTCCACCTCTCGCAGTAAAAACATCGCCTCCCAAGTCTCGCCCCATTCCCCCGCCGGAACCTACACCTCTTGGACGAGGTGGGCAGGAACACAAGTACCTCCAGCATTTGGTAAAGCGCTTGGGTGAAGAGCGCGGCTTCCGCGCGGTCATTGAGGAGCAGGTCACCGGAGGCAAAGTGGATATCGTGCTCCGCAAGGAATCCTTGGTGATCGCATGCGAGATTTCGATAACGACGAATGTGGATCACGAAGTGGAAAACTTGAAGAAATGCCTCGCTTCTGGCTTTACCCAGATTCTCTTCATTTCCCCCGATGCCAAGCGGCGAGAAAAGATCACCAAGAAATTGAGGGAAATGGCGCAGGTGGTACCCATAGAGTTTCTCGCTCCTGAGGACATTGTGGCGGCCTTGGAGCGGCTGGATACCGTAACGCCGACCCATACTACCGTGCGGGGCTACAAGGTCAAGGTGAACCGCCAAGTGATGTCCTATGAGGATGTTGCCGAGCGGCGGTCAGCAGTCGCGCAGGTGATTGCACGTTCGCTTTCGCGGGCGCAGAAAGCTTGAAGATGCAGGTCAGTAAGTAAGGTAACAACGTTAATCACGAAAGGGAGGATATATGAACAGAATATTGGTCACGCTGTTAACCGCGTTGGTGTTGGTTGTTCCGCATATTGCCGAAGCTCGACAATCCCCTGGCCAGGCGTACACCCAAGAAGCCTCTCCCAATGAGAGCGATCTAGATTCTCACCGACACTACATCAACAAAGATGGCCAGAGCGTCCATTCCCCTGCAAAAAGTACGTCAGGGGCGATTCCTGCCGGTGCTTCTGCGCAATGCCGCGATGGCACCTACAGCTTCAGCCGTCATCGTTCCGGCACCTGCTCTCGCCATGGCGGGGTAGGCCAGTGGTTGTAGTAAATGACATGGTAAATTCACCAAGGAGGACTCTATGAAAACAAGCCGCTGGTTCTTTGTGCTGTGGATGTGCTTTGTAACGACCGTATCGTTTGCACGCAATCTTCCCGACCCTGTCCGAACACCAGGCGTTACGAACCCCGACGTAACTCAAGAAAACATCAAGCAAACGATCTGCGTATCCGGGTGGACGAAAACCATACGGCCACCGTCGAGCTACACGACTGATCTCAAGAAAAAACAAATTAAGGAGTATCGGTACAGGGACAAGAGTTTGGCTTCATATGAGGAAGACCACCTCATTAGCCTCCAGCTAGGCGGCCATCCAACCGACCCGCAAAACTTATGGCCGGAGCCGTACAACACGCGCTGTGGGGCACGAATCAAGGATGTGGTTGAAACTCGCCTCAAGCGGATGGTGTGTGCTGAAAAAATCTCTCTGGCGGATGCGCAGAAGGCCATTGCCACCAACTGGATCGCAGCCTACAAGACCTACGTTAATGGCGAGGGGTGTCCTGCGCTTGAAAGTGAGCAGTAATTACTAAACTTATATGTATATCCTTACCACTAAATTGAAGGAAACAGCATGGCCTACCTCAGTACCGAGCAGGCGGTTTTTTCGCCAGCACCCCAGCGCAATTTCATGAATACCTAAAACGCTTGGTCGTGTGTCATTTCCATGACCTTGCGCACGGAGAGGGTATGGGCTTTTACGGAGAGTAGGATGCGTTGAGACATGGCGAATCTCGTAAATACATTAAGACATGCACTCATACATATCTTAATGTATTATCAAGGGTTTTAGTACATTATTTAGTTTAATTTATAAATTAATTAGTTCTACATTTGAATTAATAGATGTATTGACGGCGTTAAAAAACAATGCTATAAGCCGTGATGACTTATAAAGAATTCCGCCGCCAACTCGGCAAAGCTGGGCTGACAAACAAGGCGTTTGCCGAGTTGGTAAAAATCAACTGCAACTCCATTACCAACTACAAAAAGGATGGAGAAGTCCCTGCTCATTGGGCGATTGTGTCTGTGCTAATGGGTGTTATGGCCGATCACAAGCTGGACTTCAAGGAAGCTTTGGGCGGGATTGAGATTGAGCAAAAGAAAACCAGGGGTACGGCTATCAAGGGCCGATTCGGCGGGAGCAAACAAACTGATTTTCCACTGTAATGGAACTGAATTTATTTTTTCGAGGGAATAGCAATGGATAGCTCAGGCGTTTCCCTCTCATTCAAGTGTGATGCCGGGACAAGTGCAGTAGCGCCGCGTTCGGCTCAAAAGAGCACCAGCCGCGCCAAGCCTGCATTCTTGGAATTTTTCGCAGGTAGCGGCCTTGTTGCCCAAGGTTTGAGCCAATTTTTCAAGCCTGCATGGGCAAACGACATCTGCGAGAAGAAGGCAGCTGTTTACACTGCCAACCACGGGAAAAAACATTTCCATTCAGGTTCTATTGCCGATGTGAATGGTGCTGACCTGCCGCAAGCTGTTCTTTCCTGGGCAAGCTTCCCTTGCCAAGATTTGTCACTTGCCGGACTAACGGCTGGCATTCACGCTGAGCGTAGCGGGCTGGTATGGCAATGGCTTCGGATTATGGACGAGATGCCGAAACGTCCGCCTTTCTTGGTGGCTGAGAACGTGACGGGTCTTATCTCTGCCGATGGCGGTATCCATTACCGCGCTTTGCATGAGGCTTTGCGCAAAAAAGGTTACATCGTAGGGGCTGTTATGTTGGATGCGTCTCTTTGGGTGCCACAATCCCGTCAGCGAGTATTTGTAATTGCTGTCGAGAAAGGGGCAAAGATTCCCGCTAACCTGATCGATACTGGCCCCAATTGGGCTCATTCGGACACTTTGGTTAAGGCGGCAGAAGGATTGAAAGGTTGGGTATGGTGGAAAATGCCTGAACCAAGCAAACGCAAAATCACGTTATCGGATGTCATTGAATGGGATGCAGCCTGCGATCCACCAAAGGCTTCGGCTAAAAAATTAGGAATGATCCCAAGCAGTCATTGGGAACGATTGAGCCAAGAGGCTGTTACGGTCGCGCCTGGTTACAAGCGCACCCGTAAAGGCAATCAAGTTCTCGAACTGCGCTTTGACGATATTGCAGGTTGCCTGCGGACTGCACAAGGCGGCAGCAGCCGCCAGGTTATTGTCCTAAAGCGTGGAAAGCGTATCGACACCCGGCTTTTAACCGTCCGCGAGGCCGCACGGCTGATGGGTGCACCGGAATCATACAAACTGCCGGGTTCCTACAATGACGGATATACCGCCATGGGCGATGCTGTTGCTGTTCCAGTAGCGCGTTACCTTGCCAAGCATCTGTTGTCTCACTTGGCCCAAACTGCGGGCCAACCGAATTTAAGCTAAGATCGCGATATCATTCCCGATTGAGGTTTTTATATGAGTTCTCCCATAACCCCTTGTGAGAAAAATCCGGCACTGCGGAAACTAATTGTCGAATTTGCAGAAACGCTGAAACATGAAGCGCACAAGTTGGGTAACCATGGCCTAGACGAACAAAACTTTTATCAAAGCGGCCTCTTTCGTGGGGCAATCGAACGTGTACGTGGTCAACAAGCCGCGACGATGAAGTACAAGCGTGCCTTCGTTGCTACGGTGTTGGACTACATGAAAGCAAAAGACGCGATTGCTGACTGGAAATCTGCGGGAGAAGATAATCGCCATGATTATCAGGTTCGCCTTCCCAACGGGCGAACAGCCGTTATTGAACTCAAAGGATGTCTTGACGGAAACAACACGAACATTTTTGACCGGCCAGCGAATGCAAATGAGTTTATCGTTTGGAGCATGTGTCAAAATGAAGGCTCCGATCCCCGAAAGGGTGCCTGGTCGGGAATTCACACACGGCTAAGCGCCGAAATCATCGGCCGTTCTCAAGTGGTGGATGGATTGGTTATTTGGGACATTCTCTGCGGAACAGTGGCGCGGCCCTGCCCTAAGCTTGATAGAGTAAAGGCGATGGAATTGGGCGACTACAGGCTTGCGCCGCCATGTATTTATCTCTTTCCATCAACGGTGCCGAGTGTGCGCAACAACCCAGCGCCTCCACCACAAAGCCTTAACGATGTAGGCTTTCTCCAAGCATTGTTTGATGTATTTGGCGGCAAGGATGACGAACTAACATCTGTTTATCTTGAGGTAAATCACAAGGGAGCAGAAACTGTCCGGCGCACCCGTCTTGTGCGAAATGGGATAGAAATAGCAGCATCGGACGATACACCCCTTCACCGCGCATGAAGGAAGGCACGCCCGAGCTTCGCAGCCGCATCATGCGTGCAGTGAAAGGGCGTGATACTGGCCCGGAAATGCTGGTGCGTCGCCTCGTTTTTAATATGGGTTATCGCTACCGGCTGCACTGCGCCGATCTACCTGGCAAACCTGACCTTGTATTCGCTGGTCGTCATAAAATCATATTTGTTCATGGATGTTTCTGGCACGGACACGATTGCCAACGTGGTGCGCGTAAGCCTAAACAGAATGCGGCGTACTGGTTAGCAAAGATCAACAGCAATCGGGATCGGGATGAGGTAACTCTGGAGGCTCTAAATAAGCTTGGTTGGAGAACTCTTATTATTTGGGAATGTGAGCTTAAAGAACCAGAGTCCGTGAAACGCCGCATTGTCGAATTTCTTGAGGATCACAAAGAAATATTGCATAACTGATTGTGTTTATAGTGGCTCGGCAACAGCTACATAATACCGGGAATCCCAAAGCTGGCCGAACCCAAATCGCGCTGAAATTGAAGATAAATTAACCATAAAGGAAAGACGTACCCGGGACTTAGAAAATAGCAATTTAGGCGGCAATTCGCACAACAAGCGCAAGCAGAGCAAGGAGAGCCCATCCCTTCACCTGCGGACTCTCCGGTTTGTAGCCTGTAACCGTATTAGCGAATATCTCACAGTTGTATTGAAGAAGGTCATAGGGGCGTGCTGCGGCAAGTTCAGCTTGCAAGCGCCAATACGTTCCCCGGTGTTCAGAGGGTGGCACTTCGCGGATTACCTTCACGGGCTTTCCCGCAGCAAATTCTTCAAACGTAACAACATGGGTATTCCGCTCATCCGTATTATGAGCAACATACCCGGTCGGAAGCAGGATGCCCCAATGCTCGCCGAACCCCGTTAATTTATCTCGCGCAATTACAGCCATGCGAGAGTAAGTATTCGCATACATACAATCCCCTTATTTCTTTGCTGTTGTTAATAACCAAAAAATTGCCGCAATGACTCCGGCACCGATGAGCAGATTTTTCACTTCCTGCTGCACCTTTGCACGCTCTGCCTCAGCAGCTTTATGAAACTCGCGCATGAGTCCTATCTGATACGGGGAGGGTGAGAGCAATCCCCGCTCCCACTTGCTCACCGTCATATGATGCGCATCAAAAAGCTGTGCGAATTCCACTTGGGAAAGCCCCAATGATTTACGGAGCTCGGTAATTTCAGAACCTGTCATGGGAACACGCTAAGCAATTATGTAAGCGTAAGCTTAGCGCACGACTTAGGCATGCGCAAGAATATTTTTTCAGCAGAACCGGCACGATGGTTGATACACTATCCCCGACGTTGATTTCCTAAGCCTCACACATTGGATCGTAACCAAGAAACAAGATGATCTTTGGTACTGACTGCGGAAGCGGCTGCGTTTCCCCTTTTTCCCAATTGAGCACCGTCCAGGCGTTCACCTTGAGGCGGGCGGCTACTTCCTTCTGGGTAAGTTTGAGTTCCAGCCTGCGTTTCTTGATGTGCTCGCCTAGCGTCTTGGGGTCAAAATCAAATTCCTTTCTTCTCAATGCCTTAAGCGTTACGGCTACGTATGGCAAGAAGGCAACGCGGCCATGAAGTTTCGTTGCCATTCCACCATCGTTTAAAGGAGGGGTGGAGGGGGTCGGGGGTGTTTGCGAAGTGGGAGGCGTCATGCCTGGTGTCGATGCAGGCGGAGCGTAGAAGAGGTTCATTTCTACTTCCCCTTCGTGGATGATGATCCGGTCGGTGATGACTTCCACGATCCGGCGTTTTTCTTCATGGGGAAGCTCAGGCCAGCGGGAATACAGGTCACGGGCACTGGTGACGATCTCTTCTTGAGAGAGGTGGGAGATTTTGAGGACATCAAGTTCTGCCTGGACTTGGGGAATCTCGTCTTCAAGCTGCCGCTGCCTGGTTGCCAGAGGGTGATACTTGGCACCAAAACCGTGCTTGTCGATTGCGCCCGACTGATAGAGGTCATAGAGTAGGTCAACCTCAGCCGCGAGCTTCTTCTGTTCCCGGTAAAGTGTACTCAAGAGTTCTTCTTTTTCTTTGATGACGGCGTGAGCTTTGCCCACGTGTGCGGCGATCTCCTCTGGTGAAAAGAAGAAGTTCTTGATCTGTTCGTGGAATACCCCCTCTAGGTCAACAACCGGAATCTTGTTCCGGCAGGAATGGCAGACGTATTTGGGGGTGTTTGATGGCACGTACATCTTCTCCCCGCAGCCGCAGTAGGTAAGCCCGGCAAAGAGGTGGATGACCTGTCTTGTGGGACGTTTCCCCTTCGCCCGTTGCTCATCAAGGATGGCATTGCATTCGTTCCAGAGGTCTTCGGTAACGATGGCTTCTACCTCATGGAGCACCCATTCACTTTCCGGCTTCAACTCCCATGCTTTCTTGCTGTTCTTGGAGACGGTGTAGTTTGCACGACGGATGCCTTTCGCCGTGGGGTCACGGAGAAGGCGGTCTACCGTTGTGTCAGAGAACAGTGAGCCATTCCGGGTACGATAGCCACGCTCGTTGAGCATCCGCGCAATGGTTTTCTTGCGTCGATATTCCCGAAAAAGTTCATACATGAGCTTCCGTACTGGTGCTTCGGCTGGATGAGGAAGAAGCTTGTGTTCGTTCCATTGGTAGCCAAAGGGGGCCTGGCCGCCCAATGGCTTCCCCATCTTGGCACGGATGGGGACGGAGGCGGCAACACGCGCAGCGATTTCTTCCCGCTCCCATTGGGCCATCGCCGCAATCATGGTGTAGAAAAGGCGACCAGCAGGAGTTGAAGTGTCGATGGATTCGGCAAGGGATATGAGGTCGGCGTCGTACTCGCGGAAGATTTCAGCGAATTCGAGGAGTTCTTTGGTATTGCGGGCAAGGCGGGCGAGTTTGGAGAAGATGAGCCCGGTGATGTGCCCGTTCTTGATATCAACGAGCATACGCTTGGCTTCGGGGGTGTCTTTGACGGTCTTCCCCGAGATTGCATCCAGGCGGTACACCTCGACCACGTTCCAGCCCTTGGCTTCGGCGTAGAGGCGGGCACGGCGCTCGTGGTGCTCAGGACTCTCCCCTTTCACCTGGTCTTCGGTAGAAACACGAATCCAAATGCCGACGCGCTTGGTGTTTGTATCTTCACGCATGACCACCCCCTTGTTTTCTGTAACACGCAAAACTATACACACTAACTAATGTGCGCTCAAGCGATGACCACACAAATTAGTGTGAATCTATGCTATCGTCCCCGCCTTAATGAGGTACGATTCATTTCAAGAAGAATTAAGACGGGCTGGGCTCTCCGGCCGCGCCTTCGCGCGGCTCTTGAAGCTCAACCCCAACTCAATTACAAACTATAAGTCGGTTGGCGAAGTGCCCTCCCACTTAGCGGTGATTGCGTCCCTCATTCGTTCCATGAAGGATGCAGGCCTTGATTACGAAACTGCCATTGCCAGAGTGCCCATAGAGAAAAAAGCGGCGCGCGGAATAGCACTCGGCAATGCCAAGAAACCGCGCTGAAACTGTCAACGTTCTTTAGGGGAAAGGCTTTGAGCACAATCGATTCGGTCGTCATCCACAAGCTCGTCAAAGAGCGACATGGTAGAGCCACAGTTGTTACCCGGTCATCAACTCTGAACGTAACCGAACCTGTACAAAAGCTCGTGCATGATATCCATGGGCTATACGCGGATCGTACAGGGAAAGGATACGGTAGGTTCCATGCAGACGAAACCAACTATCCGGCTTCCCGCATCCTTCGAAAAACGTTCAAGGATAAAAGCAAATCTTTCCTTGAGGCATCTCAAGATCTCATGAAGGTACTCGCCACGAAAGCGGGTCAAGCACCCCTCGCCACCGGTGGCTATGTTCTCATGGCACAAATCACGGATACCGCAAAGGTAAGATGGTTCCTTGTCGCCATCATCACCAACATCAAAGGTAGTGCCATTAATGATGATTCGCTTGAAGTGGTCGATTCAGTACATGTCGATCTCCAGAATCTCCGGGTTGCTGGACGGGTAAACCTTACCGATTGGCTCAAGGGTGAAAAGGATGTTCGATATATCGGCTTCCTCAAGCAGAGAGGCGAAGTCTCCGATTACTTCAAACTGTTTCTTGGCTGTGACGAGCTAATCGCCTCCACGGAGGAAACAAAGAAGCTCGTCGCTGTTCTCAAAGACTTCGCCAAGAAATCCGGTCTCACGCCAGAGCAGCAGGAAGATTTTCTCAAGGCTGCGCATGACCACTGCTCTGATCGTCAAAGAAATGATCAGCCCCTCATTCTCGAAACCCTTACGAATGCTATTTGGCCAGACGACCCCCAATCGCTTCAGAAAGCGCTCACGACTGGAGATGTTCAAATAAGTGACGGCTTCGTGCCCGATGGTCGCAGTCTCAAAACACTTGTTAAGATCAAGGCAAAGACGCCGTTATGGTCGGTAGAGATTGATCGCCGTGCACTTACCAACGGGCAAGCAAAATATGACTCTGAAAAACATACGCTGACCCTCACTAACCTCCCAGAGAATTTGGAGGCAGAACTCCGTAGCGAGCTTGGTTAATGGCTCAGTTCAATGACCTCGTCACGATAGTTCGATCTCTCACAGGCCGAACCAATCAGGCAGGCATCGTAACGGGAACGTTATCAGTTGACACCCCCGAGAAGCTTGCGGCCCTCCAAGCATGCGAAGCAGATTTTGACAATAGCGCTCTTACCCTCCTCAGTCCCGCTGCCATTGCCACTATCGGCATAGGTTCTACAGTACAAGTAGAAATCCGAACCCCGCGACCAGGGTTCGGCCTACTTTCGGAAAACTTTGATGCCCTCCTTCAGTATCCGACCGCGCACGTCAAAGAACCGACAAATTTCTATCTGCTCGATACTAATTTTTCCAAGAATGACGCAGTGCCTCCGAAACATATGATCATTACGTACCGCGCCATTCTTACGTTTATCGCCATGCTGAAATCATGCGCGGCATTCCTTGATGAACAGGATGAGCTTCTTGTCTTTGTGAAGGAAGGCAAGTTCGACGTACCTGTCAAATTCACCGAGAAGGACTTGCGAGCAACCAATCTTACAACGCTTGCAGACCTCTCAAATGCGATTCCGCAAGGAGTACATGAGGAACAGTGCGCCTCCATCATGGCGGAGGCGATATATGAACTCACTGCCAAACTCCCATCATCCAAACGATTTGCGGCACTTCTTGAAAATGCTAAAGAACTAAAAGAACGATTCGATAAAGGATACAAGCTGTTCGCCGCTGGCTTCTCATATGAGAAGATTCGAGATGAGATCGAAGCGGCACGAGTCGAATATTTCGGGAAGATTCACAAGATATTTTCAGATATCCAGAACCAACTTCTTGGGATTCCTGTTGCCACCATCATTGTTGCAACCCAGATGAAAGAAAGTACCAAGATCGACGGGAATTTCTGGATAAGTGCCGCGATCCTTATGGGCTCCTTTGTCTTCATGTTGCTCATGCACTTCCTATTGCGCAACCAACGACACACGCTCGATGTAATCGGTATTGAGATCAATCGCCAAAAAGCGAAACTTGAAAAAGAGCATGCTGCTATTGCGCCGAATTTTACCGACACATTCTCGGCACTTGATAAACGGTACAAGGCGCAGCGCGTGGTGTTATATGTCATTGATGCTATCGTGGCAATTGGCTTCCTGCTCTCTGTGTTCTTTTTCTACAAGCTTAGTGCGCCGGTACAACAGTGGGTACAGACTTGCTTCTCCTCTTAAAGGAGGGGTACACAGGCTGAACAATAAAAAAACCCTCCATATAGACTGGAGGGTTCATGGATTCATGATTTTTAATAAATCACGTTGTAAACAACTTTAGCAACAGATTCTTGTTCTTAGCGCGTGGCATTCGCGTTCCCTGTTCCCAAGCACGCAAGGTGTTGATGGGGATGCCATATTTCACACTGAAAGAAAATTGACTCAATCCCATTTTTTCCCGCTCTTTCTTAATCTCATCTGGAGTAAGCGCAGGAAGTGAAAGACATACTTTGCTTTCTTTTGTGTTTGAGGATTTGTTCATCGCAGAACTCCTAATAAGTACAAAAAACAAAAGGCCCACGAAGGGCCTTCACCCTTACATCGCGGACGCTTTTGCGCCTTGCCTTACTAATAAGAACAGCGGTCTATTAAATTTACTTTTTCTGAAAAAGAAGTCCACTCTCTTCGGTTACTCCCCTTTAATTCTTATGAGCCTCAGGAGTTTGCACCAAAACTGCTCCATTAATCCCCAAGCAGACCAACGCAATCCTTTTAGTCCGCCATAATGCAGTACGGTAACTTTCTCAATATCTAGCTCTTGATTCTGGTTGACATGAAATTCCAAGGCAACACACGCACCACGTAAACTGACACCAACCCTTGGATAGCGTTCCTTATAAACCCCTGGTTCCAGGCCAGCCATTGTTTGTACGAATAAGCGACCTTCTAACGGAGAAACATGCGCAAAAAATTTATTTCGCAATTCTTCATTGGCAAAACATAACTTTTGCATATTGCCCCCTTTTTCAAGTATTCAGGTCTATCGCAATTGTAGTACCACATTGAATTTTTTGCAATAGGGGGGAGGATCACTCATGAACTAGGGTTTCCGCGTGGGGCCGGTATATAGAACACTACCCCCAACGCCGCCGCATCAAATAAACTCTGACGCGGGTCTTCACTCATCCAGATTTTGCGCATCTGTGGCAACCGGTGCGCAAAGGCTGGAATCTGGAGCGCAATAGCCTGAGCAATTTCAAACTTGGTGCGCGCGCCGACAGGTTCAAAGCATGTCCGTACCGTGCGCCGCGAATAGCGGAACAGTTCGACCTGTTCGGTTTCAGCAAGGTGGGCAATCATCCGATAAAGTCTGCGAATCCGTGACGACCGGCGCGAGCCGTGCTCGGTGTGGTCTTCAATGATGAGGTAGTCTGGGCGGTAGCGTTCAATGAGCGCATGGATGCTTTTCAATGTCTGCTCGTTCTTGTTCTTCTTTCTGATCTCCTTTACACCCCAATCATATGGGCTTTGCGGGCCTTCAAAAAGCACGAAGGCATAGCCGCGACTGGTAGGATATACGGAGAGCACAAGATTGTGATTGGTTTTCTGATTCATACTCCTTCTGTCTGATTAAGTCTGGTAACTGCACGCTTGAGAACGGTCGAAAGGAACTCTTTCTTCCTGGTAGCAGGGTGGCTGCGCTCCCCTTCGAGCTTTTCGTAAAGCTCTTTGGCACGCGCCATAACCTGTTCCTCGACTTCTTCATAGAGCTTGGGGAGAAGTTGACCGGACGATATGCCGAAAAGGATTTCGCACGCGAGGATGATCTCAACGTGCGGCGTGCGCTTGGATTGTTCGAGACGGGATACGTGCGTAGAGCTTTTTCGTCCCAGGAGAAATGCAAGGTCCTTCTGGGTGAGCGCCCATTTCCGCCGGTGAGTGCGGATGTATGAGTGAATAGATGACATGAGTATTGTTCTCGGAGAGCTTAGAGTGTCTGCAAGAACTTTCCCCATTGTCAGCTAAAGCCAGCGAAACTCGTAGTGGTGAAAATATGCCTCTCGGGCACATTCGGGGGATGTGGGGACGTGGGGACGTCGCTACAGGGTGTCAGGTGGCCGGGAGCCAAGGGAAATATGGGCAGAAAAGAAGGGGCTCTTGCTCAGTGGATACCCCTTTTCAACGTCCCCACGTCCCCATGTCCCCCGAAGTACGTATTCTGGTAAAGACGATCCCGTTTTATCCCTTGCTCTTTCGAGGATCATTTTTCCGCTGATAAGTACGCTCTTCTTGAATCTTGCCATCTTCTTTGTGAATTTTTACCGAGCCAGTCTTGTCGCTCATGAAGTCCTTCATTTTTTCAACGATTTCTTGCTTTGTGTCGGCTGCTTTAGAGGGGCGCTCATTCCCCTCTTTTGTAAATTTCCACTTATCTCCATCTTTTGTAATGTGATAATTGTCCATATTCACCCCCTTCATTTAGTAAGCATACTTAATAACCAAGCACCCATAATGCCATCTTAATTATTTGAGATGCAATATGATTGAGCATTCTGTTAACCAAGCAAAAAAATGGGCAGCGTGCGCACGCTGCCCAGGGATGTCCTTCTATCGGTGAATATGTTCTTCTAGAACCACAACTTTGGGTGCTCTTACTTTGGCAGCCAGCCCTGGTGATACTTCAGGGTGCTTTAAATCTCATTCAATCCTTTTTCTGCAAAGACGGTATTGTGTACTCTGTGGACGACGACTGTTTCTCTACGGCCTCGGTCTCATCATGCTTTTCGGTGACCGAAGCCGTGAACCCAAACTTCATACTCTTACGACTAAGCAACCGTTCCACCTGATACTGCAACAAGACAAGCTGTGATCGGGGTTTCTTCATGCGTACTCCCATGTCAATCGTGTATTACCAGTTCCGCGCGGAACGATTGACATAGGTAGAGGCGTGCCCCGTATGCTCACCCTCCGTGAGCGCTCTTCCCCAAACCTCCTTTCACGGTATTAACCACAATTTAATTGTGGGCAAAGAATATTCTGCTGTCAATTTCAGCCCTTTTCTTCCGGCACTTCGATACCGACATGCTCTTCAAGATCGACCGTCTGAAGCTTACCCGCCTGATCGTAATACTGGATAAAGGCTTTGGGTTTTTGGCCTTTGCCGTCCAAGGCGGCAAGCGCCATGCGGAGCGCCACCCCCTGGCGCAAGAGTTCAGCATCGGAAACACCGGGCACGGCGGCACGGAGCCGCTGCCAGAGGACATGCCACGGCCCAGACAAACGGAGCGTTACCGTTGTGGTTTTCTTGGGGATGGGGGCAACAAGCCCTTGGGTCTCACCAATCCTGATCCCTTTGTCGCCTTTACCTCCCGGCGAAATGACCACAGCGGCCTGAGAAACTTTTGATCTTCGGTTCATGCGGCGAGTTTAGACTTGGTAAAAGAAAACAACAGGAAAACAATATTGATTGCGTTATTGTTTTCACCTCTGTATATTTAACCCCAACGGGATATTCCCAGAGCTATGAACCACCGTTACGCAACGATTTCAGTATTAGAAATTACGGGGTTGAGCTAGTTCCTAACAAAAGCATTCTCAAATGCACAGGAACTCAGAATTGACCGTCATGTGGGGGCGAAGATAGAGGCGGCGGGCTATCCGCCGTGTGGAGCAATATCCAAAGGGAGGGGTAACCATGGCAGCAGATCAGAAAATTGTGGTGGTACAGAGTGCGGGGAAAAGCACGATGGTGGCGGTCATCTTGGCCTTCCTCTTCGGCCCGCTCGGCATGATGTACTCCACCGTCTCGGGCGGCGTCATTATGCTCATCATTTCCCTCATCGTCGGCCTGTTCACCTTAGGCTTCGGACTCCTCTTCACGTGGCCCGTTTGCGTCATCTGGGCAGCACTGGCAGCGGATCGGCAAAACAAGAAAGTGTTGGCGATATAAGGGGCGCGAACATGAAAAAGAGAGAGATAGCCAAACTGGCCACACTCCTGGGGGTTCCTTTGCTTTGCGTCACCCTCCAGGGGTGCATCGCCGTCCCCATAGCGGCCATGGCGTACCAGGGCCTCAAAATACATCAGACAACCTCAGGGGGAGAAGTGCGGGTTGAATTTCTGGACGCCTCACTTTCAGAAGAGGACAAGCGGTCGCTTTCAAAACTCAGGCGCCTTGCGATCATGGCAAACCCCGTTCAGGGACAAACATTGAGCACCCTCGCCAAAGAGATCAAGAGTGCCGGATTGTACGAGGTGGTAACACCCTACGAAGTCGATCAAGTTTTATCTCGGACGAACGAGCGGCTTTCACCGGCCATGACCGACGAAGAACGGAGAAGGTTCTATACCAAGATTACTGAGCGAACAAAAACAGAAGCGATCTTTGTGATGGAAGTTGAAGGGTCGAGATTTGAAGGCAATGCGCTCTTCTCTCTGAAAGCGCCGGAATCCTCCATGACCTACACACTAGAAATCTATTCCCCGAGCCTCAAGCGCGATATTTGGAAACAACAAATGAAGGCAGTGGTGACCGGTAATCCTGCAAGCCAGGAAAAAAGTCGGCGGGAAATGGAAGAATTCATAGCCAAGTCGATCAAGGACAAGTTGCTTGAAGTTACTGGGCGGAAAGCATCATGAGATACTTGATCGCTGCTTTTGGACTTGCCGTTATAACAGTCTTTGCCACCCCTACCCGTGCCGCACTCGTCTATGACGGATGGGATACGGGCCCCGGAGGTCTTTCTACTCCATACCCTACGGTTAATCCCGAAGTGTACGCGGGGTTGATTGAGCTGAACTACGGTGGGTCACCGATTCTTGTAATGTCGGCCGACCGCAACACTCTTTCGCATCTTGGTGAATACTGGCCGGTAACACTCTACACCTACGCCGAAGTGCAAGCAGGCGCACCGGTACGGTTTACACCAGCGCAGTATGCACGGGCGGCATACCTTCTTGACGTTAATTTCCCTACGCAGGTTATGCAGCATGTCTCCATCTCTCTACGGCAATGGGCAACAATGCAGGGCAGCGATACACTTGCTTTCGTAAATACGAACGTGTGGGAAATAACCTCCGCAACTTCTTCCTGGAGTGCTTCTGATCTCGACCTCTTCGACTGGTCCCAAACGATGACGGTCGCTTCTGGCGGTCCCGGTCGTGATGAGTATCTCATCCCGCTCGCCAGCCAAGGTCTCACCCTCGCCTCCGGCACCGTCACCATTGCCCCGTCAGTCCCCCTCCCCGCAGCCGCATGGCTCTTAGGAAGCGGCCTTCTCGGCCTCGTGAGTGTGGCACGGAAAAGAAGGAAGAGCGTTACTCCCCTTTCTTGATCCCGTAACGCGTGTCAAGTACGAAAATCTTTCCTTTTCCGCAAAGTGGCTGGCGGATAGAAAA